>Ga0180431_10000199_pt1 | contig 82853 bp, 60 predicted proteins | sample SS_ome_11_FD_132459 | JGI IMG/M metagenome (GOLD analysis project Ga0180431, IMG submission 132459) | Hypersaline lake sediment archaeal communities from the Salton Sea, California, USA - SS_1_MS_1 metaG | ecosystem: Environmental > Aquatic > Non-marine Saline and Alkaline > Hypersaline >...
ACGTACTGAAGCCCCATGCTCTGGGCGAGTTTACGGTCGTTGCGCGTCCGGCGCAGACTCACCACGGTCTTAATGCCCATGGTCTTGGCGGTGACAAAGCCCTCGCGCGTGGGCTGGGCGCTTCGGTAAAGGTCGGGCGAAACCTCTGCAAATCGTTTCAAGCCCGTTGGATCGTTTGGCTGCCGTGAAACACAGCCGCCCATCCCGATCAAGCAGGACAACAGCAACCACCATCTGCGATGCATGTTCTTCAGAACCAATATTCCTCCAAACGTAACCTCCTGCCCCCGGCGCTGGTCCGCCCCCGGCTCCAGAATCAGATTTCCTATCAGGCGAGGCTAACGGGCGACGAGAACCGATCCTCACGTGCCCTCACGGAAGCACAGGATCTTGCCATCCATACCGGCCAGGTAGGGCGATCCGCCAGCGACGACCAAGCCGTCGAAGCCGACATTTCCCATTGGGCTCCCGTCAGGCAGGCAACCTACCGAGCCGGGTCCTCAGGTCAAGCGAAAACGTCCTGTCACACAGTCGTTCACGCACGTTTGTTCGGCCCATCGTGCCAGCTTTGCTCGATCCGCCTCGAAGAACAAGAGTCCCAGCCCGTTTGCGCGCAGCGCCAAGCCACGCCCCGTGCGAATCGTCAGGAGCTCCGTTCGAGCGCGGCGGTCAGCCACGTTGCACCAGCGGCAGCGGAACACCCAGCCCCTGAATCCGCTCCAGAATCCTGGCAAACAAGCTACGCGGCACGGCGACCTCGGCCAGCTGGAACACCGCGTACGGTGAGTGGGTCACGACCTTGGCACCGATCTTGATGAGCTTCTCACGTAGCGTCGTCAACGACCACTGCTTCACACCATGCGGTAGCGCCAGCCTTCGAAGGAAGTTCCCGAGGTTGTACGCCAGGGCGAACAGCTGGAGCCGAACCTGGTTGACCGACAGCGAGAAGCAGAGCACCACCACTCCGACCTCTCGACCGGAGTGATGTGCCAAATGAGACGCTCCGGGACGTTCCGAGTCTGTTCATGCGCCGCAGTCCTCCGAGTCTACTGACGAGAAACGGGAGTTTGCAGGATAAACTCGACCAGATTCCGGTCGCTGGACGGGTCGATGCCCTCGCTCGTCGCCTCGTCGAGGGCCTTCTGGGGCGACCAGCGCTGTACCCGTATCCTGTAGGCAGCGGCGAGCAAGCCCGTTCGGTCGACCCCTGCCTTACAGTGGATGAGAATCGGGTGGTTCTCTGGGGCCTCAGCAATCTCTAGCCAGCGATTGACGGTGTTGGGATCGACCTTCGCATCGCCATCCATCGGAAGATGGAAGAACCGGAGACCCAACTGCTCCACTGCCAACCGTTCTTCGGAAAGCGACAGACCCTCGGCACCGTCCTGCTCGTCGGCACGTCTCAAGTTGACGATCGTCCGAATGCCATATGCGTCGCGCAGACGCTTCAGATCGCGCCTGTCCGGCTGGCCGCTGCGGTACAACACGCCCTCCTGAACGACCCCGAAGTGCTTGACGTAGAAGTAGCGATAGTAGACCCCAAACGCGCATGCCACCACCAGACCGAGGACGACGCTGCCGATGAGTACTCGCTTGAGGTGTTTGTTCACCGTTCTGTCTATCTGCCGGGGCCTCTATTGTGCGCGGTCCTGCTCGTGAACAACGACGATGGCGGGCTCCTCGCGCCAAGCGAATGACGATGACGAATCTCACACGTCGCGTTGGACGGGCGGCCACGGTAGCAGATGAGCCATTACGGGCGCATGACGGGAAGATGAAATCGCCGTAATGTTCCAGCTGTTGAGGGTGCTGTCATATCAACTGACCCATTACGCCAGCATGACGCTGCAGTGAACTTCTCGTAATGTCAGATTGCGATTCAGTCTGCCTCAACGGGTCCGCTGTTTAGGTGAGCGGGGTCGACGCAAGTTCAAGAAGCAACCGACGGGGAGACGGGCAGATGAACCTTTGCCGTGGTACCTTCGCCGGGAACGCTCTTCAGTTCGACCTTCCCGCCGTGGGCCTGGGCGATCCACTGGCATATGGCGAGTCCCAGCCCGGCCCCTTCCGAGGCTCGGGCCTTGTCCCCACGGTAGAACCGGTCGAACACATGGGGGAGGTCCTCGGGAGCGATCCCTACCCCCGTATCGGAGACCACGATGTCTACCGTGGCGTCTCGGCGGTCCATGCTCACGTCGATCTTGCCTGGAGCATCCGTGTACTTGACGGCGTTGTCGATCAAGTTGCCCACCATCTGACGCAAGCGGCCGCCGTGCCCGAGGACCTCCACGTCAAGTGACGCCCCGACTTCGAGCGTCAGACCGGCCTCTTCGGCGAGTGGAGCGTATAGCTCTATCGCATCGCGGACGACCCGGTCCAGTCGAACGGGTTCCCGCTGCAGCACGACCCGATCGGCGTCCGCCCGAGCCAACAGAAGCAGGTCTTCCGCCAGACGCTGCAGGCGATCGTACTGCTCGATACTGGCCTCAAGGACCTCTCGGAGCTCGTCGACCGATCTTGGCTTGCTCAAGGCCACCTCGGCGGTGCCGCGCAGCGCCGCCAGGGGACTCCGGAACTCGTGCGATGCATCGGCAGTGAACTGCCTGACCCGCCCGACCTGGTCTTCAATTCGGCCGAGCATCTCGTTGAGCGTCCCGGCGAGTCGATCCAGCTCGTCCCCCGTGCCCGATTGTGGCAGCTTGTCGCCCAACCGACTCGTGCCGATCCGACGTGCCTTGCGGGTCATGGCGTCGATGGGGCGAAGGCTGCGCCGGGTGAGGATCCACCCTCCGGCCAGCGCGAAGACCGCTGCCAGGGCCAGGCCGCCCAAGCTGATCTTGCGCAGCATGGCCAGGGAGTGCTTCATGCGATGTAATGAGTAGGCGGTCTGAGCGACCAGAGGCGGCTGGCCGGGACGCTCGAGGAGAATGCTGCACGTCCGCGAGGAGGATGACACGCCGGGGACCCGGACGGTCTCGAAGTGAGGTCCATCTTGCCCGCGCACCCGGCCGATCGGACTGCGAAGGTGGGGCCACAGCGAGTCGTCCTCGTCGCTGCTGATCAGAACGTGCCCATCAGGATCAAACAGACGGAAGCTCAGATCCTCGCGGGTGCGGTGGCCCAATTCGTCCCGGATGGCCTGCTCGGCCGCACGATGGTCATTCGGATGCTCCCGGACCTTCGCCACGAGTTCGTGGGCCTCGTCTTGAAGGAAAGCGTCCACCTCGCGAAGCAGGGAGTAGTACATGCCGACGTAGAGAATCACGCACAGCAGGACGCAGACGCCCAGCGCCATGCTCGCGCCCCACAGGGTCAGGCGGGCGCCGATCGTGATGGGGCGTTTTTTAGGTCGCATCTTCTCGGAGGACATAGCCGACGCCTCGTATGGTGTGAATCAGGGGCTGGCTGAAGCCATGGTCTACTTTCTTGCGGAGACGATTGATGTGCACGTCCACGACGTTGGTGAGCGGGTCTTGATTCATGTCCCAGACGTGTTCCAGGATCATCGTACGGGCAAGGACCTCCCCGACATGCCTGGCCATGTACTCCAGCAACGCGTATTCGCGTGCGGACAGATCGATACGTTTGCCCGCGCGTTCGACGGAATGGGCCAAGAGGTCGATGGTCAGGTCAGCAACCTTGATCGGCGAATTCACGACGGTTCGCCCGCGTCGCAACAGGGCCCGAATCCTGGCGAGCAACTCGGCGAAGCTGAAGGGCTTGGAGAGGTAGTCGTCTGCGCCGAGGTCCAGTCCCTCAACGCGATCCTCCACGGCGTCACGGGCCGTCAGGCAGATGACGGGCGTGACATTCCCTGAGCTGCGCAGATCCTTGAGAATACTCAGCCCGTCCCTGCCCGGCAGCATCAGATCCAGGATGATGATGTCGTACCTCTCCACACAGGCCATCTCGTAGCCGACCGAACCGTCATCTGCCACGTCGACGGCGAAGGAGGCCTCCCGCAGGCCCTTCTTCAGGAAGCGTCGAATAGCGGCATCATCTTCGACGACCAGTGCTCGCATGGGCGTCTATGCTAAACCTCTCGCAGGGCCAGGAAAAGACATCACACAGCATTACAGCTTTGTCATCTAACTGTAATCCTGCCGTTACGTTGGGTGCGTAGACTGTCCGCTTGTGCCGTGCGACCTCACGAGTACGATTTCATCTCAGCGGCGCCGTCGGGCCTGCCCTGCCAGGGATCATCTGAAGGAAGGTTGTGATACGTGGTCTTGCACAACGCATCATACATTCGCCCTGCAACTTGGCTGCTGATGGCCACAGTCTACTCCGGGTGTACTACCGTCGACCCTCAGCCTGACTTCCAGCGCGCCACCGACCTTATCAACGAGCACACGGGCGTCGACGACGTCTATGATCCCACCACGGAAGATCTGATCGATGGCAAGGTAGACGACCTGCTGGCCGATGGGTTGACCGTCGATGAAGCCGTTCGGGTCGCCCTGCTGAACAACCGATCATTCCAGGCGCTGTTTCAGACGATCGGCGCGTCGCGGGCGGACGTCGTACAGTCCGGTCTGTTGTCCAACCCCTCCGTATCGTTTCTCACACAGTTTCCGGAGGGCGGCGGCCGGGCGAAACTCGAAGTCGGTTTCGCCCAGGAACTCGTCGATCTGTGGCAGATCCCCGTCCGCAAGAGAATCGCTCAGGAACAGCTCCAGCAAACGGTCCTGGAGGTCACCCAGCGGGCCGTGGCTCTGGCCGCGGACGCCAAGAGCGCGTGCTATCGGCTCCTGGTGGCCCGCCAGGCCGAAGGAACGGGCAAGAAGGGCGTCGAGCTGTTTCGGCAATCGCTTGACCTGGCGGATCGGCAGTTCAAGGCGGGGGAGTCCAGCCAGGTCGACGTCGATCTAGCCCGTTCGGAACTGACACAGGCCGAGCTTGCATTGCTTTCGCTCCAGCGGGATCGACGCCTGGCAGAGGCAGCGCTGGCGCGCGTCCTTGGGCTGAACCGGATGGCGACATCCTGGGAGTTGGTGGGGCCATTGCCTGACCCGTCTGCCCTGCCCGATGACGAAACGCTCCTGAGGATGGCGATGACGCAACGCATCGATGGGCGTCTTGCCAGGTCTCAGGTCGATGCCGCCGAACAGGAACTCAGGCTGGAGGTCCTCCACGTCTTTCCCAGCCTGGAAGTCGGGGCGACGTTGGAGCGGACCGACCGCCGGGCCTTGCCGGGCCGGAAGATCCTGGCGGATACGGCCCGGGCCTCAGTGAGAAACGGACGGCTCACGGCCCCCGACATCCAGACCAGGGCGGAACGAAACCTGGAGCGTCGTCAGATCATTGACTCTCTGCTGGGACCCACCATCACGTTCGCGTTGCCGATCTGGGACCAGAATCAGGCGCAGATCGCCAAGGCCCGGTTCAAGGTGCATCAGAAGCGAAAGGAATTCGAGGATCTGCTCGACGCCGTCGCCTACGAGGTTCAACGGGCGTCTACGATCGCGCGGAACGCAGCGGCACAAGTCCGCTACTACGAGCGGGAGGTCCTTCCGCTCGCCCAGAAGAACGTCGATGCCGCCAGGCGGCTCTATCAAGCGGGGGAGCAAGGCATCCTCGTCCTGATCGAATCACAAGAGCTCTTCATCGAGCAGCGCCGGTTCTACGAGGATGCCGTGCGCGACCGGGCTGTCGCTATTGCAGAACTGGAGGCCGCCGTTGGTGGGCGACTGGATTGGCCAATGGACGAACCAGTAGGTCCGCCATCTACGATGTTAGAGCCCACATCCAAATAGGATGGTCCGCTCGGGAGGACAAAGGTGCATAGCTGGACAACTGCAAAGGTGCTGGCAGCGACGGTTTTCGCCGTGCTGCCCTTGGTGGCCGGTTGCCAACCTGCTCAGGACGGAAGTGGGTTGTCTGTGCTACTCCAGGCGTTCGTCCTGGATTTCGTCCGACAGGTGGTAGCGGCCTTTCTGCTGTAGGAAAGACACCATGGCTTGCCCGATCTGTATCGCCGCGTTGCACGCCTTGATGCCCATGTTGCTGGGGGCGGGAGATCCGTCTACGAAGAGCGGCAAGAAGGCCAACCCGCCTGCCGTGGTCAGCAACGTCATCAAGGAATCGGACCTTACCACGATCAAGCTTCAGCCCAAGGCGGAAGCCCGCCTGGGGATCAAGACCGCCACCATAAAGGTCGAGGAGGTCCGGCAAACGCGAATGTATGGCGGCCAGGCCATCGTCCCCGAGGGGCGGTCGATCACGGTCGCGGCCCCATTGACCGGTACGGTGGCGCCCGTGACGCCCCACACGTTTCCGAGGCCCGGCGCGTACGTGGCCAAGGGAAAACCGATGCTTCGCCTCCTGCCAGTCGTGGCGACTGAGAAGGAGGTCTTGACACCTTCCGAACGCATCAGCCTTGCACGGGCCAGAGCCGATCTGGAGGCCGCGCGTGTTCAGGCGAAGGGCGAGCAAGAGGCCGCCAAGGTGCAACTCGAAGCCGCGAAGATCAAGGTGGATCGCACGAAGCGGCTACGCCTAGACAACGTTGGTAGCGTCAAGGCCGTCGACGAGGCGCGGGCCGAGTACGAGCTAGCCGAAGCAAGACTGAAGGCCGCTCAGGCCAAGACGGAGGTGCTGAAATCCACTATTATCGATCTGGGCAGCGGCAACCTGGCCACCTTAACGATGAGTTCTCCCGTCGACGGTGTCATCAAGTCCGTCCAGGTCAGTGCGAACCAGTCCGTGGCGGCGGGGACGCCGATGTTTCAGGTCATCGGCGTGGACCCTCTCTGGATCCGCGTGCCCGTCTACGTGGGGGATCTCAAGAAGATCGATGAAAAGAAGCCCGTTCGCGTACGCGGCCTGGCGGATCCGGTCGGCTCGCCCGCGCGGGTTGCCAAGCCTGTGACCGCGCCCCCCTCTGGAAACCCAGCCGCGTCGACCATCGATCTGTTCTTTGAGGTCGACAACCATGACGGCGTCTTCCGGCCGGATCAGAGACTTATCGCCATCGTGCCGCTGGGCAACACGGAGAAGCGCAAAACCGTGCCCTGGTCGGCCATTCTGTACGACGTGCACGGTGGCACTTGGGTGTACGAAAACGTCGAGCCGCACGTCTTTGTCCGTAGACGTGTGGAGCTCATCCGAGTTGTCGAGCAAAAGGCGATCCTCGCGCGGGGTCCGGAAACAGGAGCGAAGATCGTCACTGCGGGGGCGGCGGAGCTCTTCGGCACCGAGTTCGGCGTGGGAAAGTGACCCCTCCAGCCCGAGAGCGGCTCCATCATGATCAAGTGGCTCGTCTCTACATCCCTTCACTTCCGCGTCATGGTGGTCGCCGTCGCGGTCCTCCTGATGGTTGCAGGCTTTCAGACGGCCCGCGTCACGCCATTGGACGTGTTTCCCGAATTCGCGCCGCCACTGGTCGAGATCCAAACAGAGGCCCCTGGGCTGTCCACCGAGGAGGTGGAGAGCCTCATCACCGTTCCGCTCGAAAGCGCTTTGAACGGTACCGCCTGGCTGGAGACGATCCGCTCGAAGTCTGTCCTCGGCCTGTCCTCGGTCGTACTTATCTTTGAGGAAGGCACCGATCTCATGCGGGCGCGGCAACTCGTGCAGGAACGCCTCGCCGTCGAGGCAGCTCACCTTCCCGCCGTATCCAAGCCTCCGGTAATGCTCTCGCCACTGTCGTCCACGAGCCGCGTGCTGAAGATCGGGCTGTCGTCGGAGAAGCTGTCGCAGATGGACATGACGATCCTGGCGAAGTGGACGATACGCCCGCGTCTGATGGCCATCCCCGGCGTGGCGAACGTAGCGATTTGGGGACAGCGCGACCGTCAATTCCAGGTCCTGGTTGACCCGGAGGTGTTGCGAGCGCACGACATCACCCTCGACGCCGTCGTCCGGGCAGCCGGCAACGCGACCGTTGTGAGCGCGGGCGGCTTCGTGGACACGCCGAATCAACGCTTGGCCGTGCGACATTGGTCCCCGATTCAGGAACCAGAGGATCTCGCCCGTACGGTGGTCGCGTTCCGCGATGGCGTTCCGCTTCGGCTCGGTGACGTAGCCGAAGTCACTGAAGGCTTCCCGCCGCCGATTGGCGATGCCGTCATCAATGACGGGCCCGGTCTGTTGCTCATCGTCGAGAAGCAGCCCTGGGGCAATACGTTGGAGGTCACGCGCGCCGTCGAAGCTGCGTTGGATGCGCTCAGGAGCGGGCTTGAGGACATCCATGTCGACTCGACGATCTTCCGACCCGCGACCTTCATCGAGCAGTCCATCGAGAACCTGTCCCAGGCGATGCTACTGGGCTGTGTTTTCGTCTCGGTCACCTTGATGGCATTCCTGTTCGACTGGCGGACGGCCCTGATCAGCCTGGTCGCGATTCCCCTTTCTATCCTGAGTGCGGCGATCGTGCTTTACCTGCGGGGTGGCACAATCAACGTCATGACGCTTGCCGGGCTGGTCATCGCCGTCGGCATGGTGGTCGATGACGCCATCATCGACGTCGAGAACATCGCCCGGCGGCTGCGCCTCAATCGCGCGGCAGGGGACCCCGAGTCGGCGTTTCAGGTCGTGCTCAAGGCCTCGCTGGAGGTCCGAAGTGCCGTGGTCTACGCGACCTTCATCGTGGTCCTGGTGTTCGTGCCCGTCTTCTTCCTGGGCGGTCTGGCGGGCACGTTCTTCCGGCCGCTGGCGTTGTCCTGCATCCTGGCTATGGTTGCATCGCTGCTTGTCGCGCTGACCGTGACACCGGCCCTGTCACTCATCTTGTTGCCGAAGTCCGCCGAGAAAGGTCGTGATGCGCCCCTCGCCCGCGCCCTGAAGCGTGTGTACCGATCGATCCTTCCTGGCTTCATCAAGCGACCTGGCTGGGCCCTGGTTCTGCTGGTGGCCACCTTCGTACTGACGGGCATCGCAACGCCGTGGCTCGGGGAGGAGTTCCTTCCGAACTTCCAGGAAAGGGACTTCCTCATGCACTGGGTCGAGAAGCCAAGCACGTCGCTCGATGCCATGCGACGGATCACCACAGACGTGAGTCGCGAACTCCGTTCGATCCCCGGCGTTCGGAACTTCGGGGCACACATCGGCCGCGCAGAGGTCGCCGATGAAGTCGTCGGCACCGACTTCACCGAGTTGTGGATCAGCATTGATCGCGACGTGGAATACGCCCCCACCATGGCCCGCATCCAGGAAGTCATCGACGGATATCCGGGCCTCTACCGCGATGTGTTGACCTACCTAAAGGAACGCATCAAAGAAGTCCTGACGGGAGCCAGCGCAACTATCGTCGTGAGAACGTACGGCCCAGACATGGCCGTGCTGCGCGAAAAGGCTCAAGAGATCGGTCGCATCATCTCAGAAATCGATGGCGTCGCGGACCTCAAGGTCGAGCCACAGGTGCTGGTGCCCCAGATCAAGGTGCGACTGCGTCCTGAGGCGGCGGCCAACTTCGGGCTGACGCCGGGGGACGTACGACAAGCGGCAACCACGTTGGTCAAGGGGACGAAGGTCGGCGAGGTGTACGAGGAGCAGAAGATCTTTGACGTCGCCGTCTGGGGAGCCGAAGCAATCCGGTCGGACATCGAGGCACTGCGCCAGCTCCTTATCGACACCCCTGGTGGCGGACACGTGCCCCTTGGAGACGTCGCCGACGTCCAGGTGGTTCCCACGTCCAACAGCATCAAGCGAGAAGGCGCGTCCCGACGGATCGACGTCACCTGCAATGTGGCCGGTCGTGACCTGGGCAGCGTCGCTCGCCAGATCGAGCGCGAGGTCCGGAAGCTGCCATTCGATCGCGGATACCACCCGGAGTTCCTGGGCGAGTATGCCGAACGCGAGGCGACGCAGAAGAGACTCGTTGCGTACTCTCTGTTCTCGCTGCTCGGCATTCTGTTGCTGCTGCACTCCGACTTCCGCTCTTTCCGCCCGGCCCTGCTGGTATTCCTGACGCTACCGTTCGCACTGATCGGGGGCGTGGCGGCGGCCTTCCTGAGCGGAGGCGTCCTCTCGCTGGGATCGCTCGTCGGATTTGTCACCGTCATCGGGATCGCCGCCCGAAACGGAATCATGCTCGTCAGCCACTACCGGCACCTCGAGGAGGAGGGCGAGACCTTCAGCTCCTCTCTCATTCTTCGGGGATCGGAGGAGCGTCTGGCCCCCATCCTCATGACGGCCCTGACCGCAGGTCTGGCCCTGCTCCCACTCGTCCTGGCGGGCAACAAGCCCGGTCACGAGATCGAGTACCCGATGGCGGTCGTCATCATCGGCGGACTGACCACCTCGACCTTGCTGAACCTCCTGCTGCTTCCGACGCTGTTCCTCCGATTCGCCCGGCCCAAGCACGCGGCAACCAGGTAGCTGCCGAAGCCCTTGTTTTACACGGGGATTGTGCTTCTTGCTGATCTATGCGCGTGGACGGAACTCCTCGAAGCGGGACGGATCCGCAGCGCGACGGCGGCGCATCGTGCACGGCATCTCTGGCAAACGCACCCCCGGCATGTAGCTAGATAACCGTGGGGCCCAGGAAAGGGAAGGACGGACAGACGCCTTCACCCACCGGCTAGCGGATCCGCGTGTCCGCGTAACCGTCCGGCGTCAGCGTGATCGGATGCTGAGCGCCACCGGTCAGTTTCGGCACCTCCGAGGAGACGTACGTATCGAGCTCCTTCATGGTGATCTTGCCGTCCTTGATCAGATCCGCCGCCCCTTTCAACCCCTTCAGGATCGCGAGCGTGAAGGCGCCGTGCCGTTCCTCCTGGAGCTCCCGGGAGGTCTCGCCCGCGCGAGAACTCGCGAACGTCACGACACCCAGATCCTCGAATGTCCTGGCCAGCGCGCCGGGGGCCACCGATTTGAGCCTCGCGCCGCCAACGGCCCCGGCGAAGCAGGTATCCACCAGGACGAGCGTCCGGCAAGGCAAGTCCGCCGCGTCGCGGATGTCCGTCCAACGAACGGCCGACGACGGGATGACGTTGCCGTCGTCGTCCAACCGCCCGTCGTGTGGGACGAAGAAGTAGTTCCCCCTTGCATCACGGAGCCCGTGCCCGGAGACGAACAACACGGCGAAGTCGTGTTGCCCGGCCTGGCCGAGGAAGTTCAGATTGTCCACAACGTTCGCCCGTGTCGCTTCCCGATCCGTCAGCGTCTTGAGGACGACGTCGCGAAACAGGTCGCCTTTGCGACGCAGCTCTTGTGCAACCGCCCGGGCGTCATCGTCCGCGAACTCGAGCTGCATGCCCTTGGACAGCTTCGCGTACGCGCTCACGCCGATGGCCAGGACGAACAGGCGCGGTCTGAGCTGTTCGGCCAGCTCCGGCTTGGCTTTGAGCCGAACGGTGACCTGGGCTTCTCCCAGCGCCGCTCTGTGCTGTGCCACGACTCGGATAGTGTTAGCGCCCGGCGACAGCGTGATGCGCGTACGCCAGACGTTCTGACTGTCCAACTCCCCCAGCCGAACGCCCTTGTCTCCTTGTTGGACCGCGAGCCGGTCGTTTATGTAGACCCGCCATTTCTCGATCGGCAGGGGCGACTTGACAACCTTCACCGCCAGTTCGACGTCGTCGGCGTCAAGCTCGGCCCCTTCCTTGGGAGCGACGATCGCGATTTCGGGCGGTCTGAACTTCCTCACCGTGGCGATCGAGGGGGCGGACTCCAATGGCTGTGCCGGCCTAATCCCCTTCACCGCGTCGCGGACGACGGCTTCTACCATCCTGGGCTTGTGGAATGCCGGTTTGTAATCTCCCAGGGGGTCCATATCGGTGCCCGTCCGGATCGTCATGGCCCGCTCGGCGCCGGGACTTCCCTTGTATCGCCCGTCCGGCAGCATGACCAGCCACCCGCCCTCGGCCGTGTGGAAAAGACTGCAGACCCTGCTGCCCAGCTTGACGCTCCAGATGTCGCCGTTGGCCATGTAGAAACAGTTGTCGTGGCTGAAATGGCCCCTGTAGGCCGGTGTATCGAGACGGTGCAAGACCTTCCCGGTCTCTGCCTCGATGATGTAGGTCCACTCGCCGAAGCGCGAAGCCAACAGACACCCGTCGCTCGACCAAGAACAGGGCCAGCCCGGCGTGTAGCGGACGGGGCGCCAGGTCGCCAGGTCATACCAGCGCGAGCGTCCGAGCTTCCGGATGTCGTCGTTGCTGGCCTCATCCATCATGAGAAGGTGCTTGCCGGATGCATCGACGCATAGCGGCGAGCAAACCCGTCCCTTCGGAGGCTGAAAGACCACACGGTTGCCCCCGGTCGGCAGTTCGATCAGGTACCAGGGGCTGCCATGCTTCGTAGGCTGAGTGTAGATTACGCCGCTCTCGTCCGGCAGAAACGTGAAGCGGCAGAGCTCGGACGGCAGTTGGCACACCGGCGACAGATCACTTGAGCGAAGCAGGCGTGAGTCGTGGTGGGAGTGCGTCCCCTTCAGCTCGGTCCATTGGCACAGCAAGTACGTACCCCGCGCCGACAAACCGGCAAGCAGCTTCTTGCCGCGCGTATCCCCCACCCTCCTTTCAACGGCTCCTGACGTCGCGTTGATCTTGGCCACCCCGGAGTTCGTCATGACGAACAGGGCTTGACTGTCGGGATGAACAAGCCAGTCCGCGGGTTCGTCCGAGATCGGGTTCTTGTTGCTGTGCAGGACCTCGTTCGTGCGTGCGTCCTCCACGCAAATCTCCTCAGCCGAGATCACGAAGCGCCTCGGCGCCCCGGGCCAGGCGGACAACAGCTGCGCTCCTGCGGGGACCTCCCTACTCCGCACCGGCTCGACGCGATCGAGGTCCCATGTCATGACAGTCGAATAGGCAGGGCCACTGCTGGGGCCTGCACTGCCCCTCGCCCACGCGATGGTCGGACGGTAAGCCAGTGGTCCCAATGTCTTGATGCACCGCATCTGTGAGGCGTCCCAGATCTCAATGGTGACGCCAACCCGCACGCCAAACAGGGGGGAGGCATCGGCAACGCAGAACTCGTAGCTTCCCGGCCACGTCTGGATGCTCTTCCAGCCGTCCAGGTCAATAAGCTCCGTCTTGGGTACGCCGCCAGGCCAGTCGATCTTGCTGATCAACAGATACTGGTCCTGCACCAGCCCGACTTCGTGTATGCTGCGTGTCATGCGTCCCAGGAGACGCCCATCTCGCACGTCGTAAACGCGCAATACCTCATCACTTGAGCCTCTGCCGCCGTACGTCACAACCACCAGGTGTTCTCCCTGTGAGCCCAGCAGCATGTCACGGACTACGTGCAGCTCGTCCATGGACAGACACTCGAACTCGCGGAGAAAGCGACCTGAGCTCAGTTGCCAAACGCGCACTTTGTATGTTGTCACGAGCTGGTCTTTTCGATTCTCATCCAGCCTGGATTTGTCCCCGAGAACCGCGAGGAGGTCCGCATGTGCGTTTGCAGCGCACCTACTGACGCTCAGACCTCCGCCCGAGACAGTCAAACAAGTAGCCAACCTACCATCAGTGGCATCGAAACGAGCGATGCGCCTTCGGTCCAGGTCGCCCAGACGAAGTCCATGGCAGAGCACTTGCCCCGACGTCAGGTCGGTCTGTGGAGGTACCGATTGGGGCTCCTCCAAGAACTCGGCAACCCAGATGGGCTGGAGTGTCTGCCCGTCAATGGAGCCAGCCCGATGATGCGGTCCCCCTCCGTAGGGGCAGTTGGTCATGAGCAAACCAGCCCCACCGGATGCCCAACCCAGCGTTGTTGAGAGCTGGCCGCTCAAGGCCTCCGGCAGGTCATTCTCTTGGATGACCACCCCACGCCGGACATCCCAGAGGTAGTACCGTTGTCCCTGCGCACAGACCAAGCGCCGCCCGTCCTGCGAGAGGGCCAAGGGGCCGCCGCCGAGCGACTTGTCTTGAAGGTAGAGCGTTGGCTCCCGGGAAACCTGTTGCCGCGTGTAGGTCTGCAGCTTCGGCTGGGCGCTGCCGGTGAAAGGCTGCCAACGGTCGACCTTCCGGAGGTCCGTTGTTTGCTCAGCGCGGTGTCCCGCTCGGCGACTGGGCCCGGGACCCTCGCAGCCCCACCAGACAACCCAGGCGGCGAGGACGGCCAGGCCATACCACCGGATTTGAGCCGACCTGAACAACCGCCGCCCCTGCCGAGGGGGCCCCGCCGGGCTCTCAGACGGCGACGGCTGCGTCTCGTCACGTCGTTGCATGTGAGTGTCCTCACCCGATTGGGTTTCGTTTGCGTGCTTGTCAGACCCGCGGGTGGAATCCTATGACGGACAGATGGCTTGTCGCAACCCCTTGGGGGGCATCCCGCGGTTGTCTCGCCACTGGGCTGTGCGAGTCAATGCGGCCAGCGAGCGGCAGGCGCGAGAAGACCGGATCAGGCCAAGCGATCCCGTAAGGAAGTCATGCGCCCCGCGGTCCACCTACCCGCGGCTGTTCGCTCCGTGGGTCAGTCCACGTGGCGTACCGCGACGGTCTTGCAGAGCGTCGAGTGTCCTTGGACGACGTCGGCCACGGCGGACAAGGACCCGCCGTCGTCCAGCCGGACCCGTGCGCTTGAGGGGCCCGAACCCAGCGTCACGCCCTTGTCTTGAATGCGGAGTCGGCCGGCGACGGGCTGATCTGATACGGCGCTCATCCCCTTCGTGAAGATCTGACGGGCCTCGTCCAGCACGACGCGGCTCTTGGCGCCCGCCGTCTCCATCTCTCTCAGCAGACGCGGCATGTCCTTGATGGGCTCGTAGCTGGCCAGGATGTAGAACGTCTCCGCGCCGGGGTGCTCATCGAAGACGTACCACCCCAGGCCGGGCGGCTGCTTGGCGGGCGGGATGACGTACTCGACCCCCCCGCGGAGACGATTCTCGCTGCGGATCTTCGGATGTGGGAACAGGACCGACGCCTTGCCCCGCGAGTCCAGCAGCAGCACGTACGCATGGCAGTCGCTGTTGGCCTGCAGCCAGATCTTGAACGCGTCCCCGCTCCGGACCGTCGCGCCGTCGCTGATCCGAACGTCGCTCTCGCCCCGACGGGCGAAGATGTGGTAGCTCAGCGACAGCGGCTCGATCGCCCCGCCGCCCGAGTTCGGCCGCTGGACGTAGACCAGCATCGACCGCACGTCGTCGTCCTTGGCGATCTCGATCTCGCTCGTCGCAACGACCCGACCGTCGACGCCGTTCAACAGCTTGGCGTACGCCACCACCGTGCTCCCCTGATCGACCAGCGTGCCGACCAGCAGACAGTCCACGGCCATCAGCTTGGCTGCCTTCGCCGCCGCTCCCGCGTCGGTCAGATCGGCATACCCCATGTCCTTCTCGGCCAGGATCGCGTTGACGTGCGACCGATCCGCCACACGACACCGCTTCTGTTTCACGAGCTCGGCCGTCATCTTCTCCGCCAACGCCACGCCTAGCCGTGTCGTGCCGCCGTCGGCCGAGGACAGCGGGATGACCGCGACGCGAGCATCCGTTGGCAGATCCGCCCGTCCCCACAGGACATCCACGGCCCGACGGACAACCTGGTCGAGTGTCGGCCGCGGCTTTGCTGCTCTGCGTGGTTGGGAGGGCGGCGGCGAGGATGATCGGGTCGCCGGGGCCTTTGGCGACATCCGTGTCACCACAGGCTGAGGCCGGTCTGCGGTCCTTGAATTCGGCTGGGCGATAGGCTGCCCCGAACCGGTCGGCTCGGGAGACTGACACCCCTCCAGGATGACCCCCAAGATGACCACGGGTGTGTATCGGTTCACGGTTCCGTGTCCCTGCCGGTCGCGCGGCAAAACTGGATCATTTCGCTTCCAGACTCAGCTTCCAGATACCGGGGTCGCCGGAAGTCGTGTAGAACAGCGGATCGAGCCGTGCGCCGATGATGTTCAGGCTTTCCTCGCGCATGCGATCGGAGATGTACGCACGCAACTCGGCCATCGTCACGATGCCGTCCCTGGTGCCGGTGCTCTGGTAGCCATCGGCCTTGTCACCGCGGAGGCCTTCCAGCAGAACATGCGTCAGCGCCCCATTGTTCCAGGCCTTGTCCTCGTAGGCCTTCCGATCGGACTCGGCCGAGGCGATGAAGATCCAGCCCTTGGGGATCTGGTCTCGCTTCCTCATCGATTCCAACGCCGGACCGATGCTGACCCCTCGCGGATCGATCGACCGGATCACCTTGCCCGAATGGCACGTGTCGGCGATGACAACCACGTTACGGACGCCGCGCTCCTCCAAGGCCTGCCGAACTCGATCCATCCTCATGCCCGATGACGGGTCCGACGGCTTGGAGTCGTAGCACGCGAAGTAAGCTCTCTCCGGGTCTTCCGGGTCGGGCCAACCGTGACCGGACCAATAGAGGAGGATCAGGTCTCTCGGCCCTGCCCTGCGGAGCCACGTCTCCAAGGCGTATTCGACATTGCGCTTCGTCGCCTCCTTGTCCCGTAGGAGTCGGATGCGGTCCCTATCCCAGCCAGTCTGGATCAGTACCTCCGTGAGATCCATCGCGTCCTTGCTTGCGAATGGCAAGTGTCCCAGGACCCCCTGACCAAATGATGAGTACTCAGAGATTCCTATCGCGATAGCGTAACGTCTCCCCGTACCTGGCACGAGACGACGGCTGGGGTCTCGCGAGTCCTCGTCAGGAGGGATGGGAGCCGGTGATTGCCCCTGTGCAGGTCCGTCTGATATGGGCTCCAGGCGGATCAGCACTCTGTCCGGAATCCAAGAGGATCCCGGCGTATCCTTGAGCATCTTCGTGCTCTCCCTGTAGCCTGGGCGCCTCGCGACGATTTGGTAGTGATCTTGAACTCCCGGCGTGTTGTCATCCACAACGGTAAACGAACACGGGGATTTCCCGAGGTATTCACCGTTGACGTACACCTGGGCTCCAGGCGGGTCCGTTTGGACCATCACAGGTTTCCGCACGACGCCGCAGCCAGAATGCACTGCGACGGTGACGAAGAGCATAATCCGGAGGCCGTGCGCGGTCCCCTTCTGGATCATTGCCCAGATCCTCCCTTTGCCCCCCGTAGCACGATGTCGCCGATGAGCTGGCCCTTCATGACGGGGTGCTGGTTCTTGCCGAGCTTGCGGGCGTGGGGGGGCACGTGGTCGTCCAGGTACTTCTTGACCTCCATGAACGTGACCTGCTTGTCGCCGTTGCCGTCTGCCTTTCCAGCAAGCCCTTCCAGCAGGTAGTGCGTGAAGATGCCGTGCTTGACGTTCTCGTCTTCGCCAGCCACTTCGCTTGCGCGGCTGGCTGTCAGGATCACGCGACCCTCTCCGCGGGCCACTTCGTCCAGGAACTTCTCCCCCAGTGTCACGCCCCTGCTGCCCTTCATGGCGAACGTTCGTCCACCCGCTGCGCCGGAGTAGCACGTGTCGGCAAAGAAGATGATCCGCCGCGCCTCGATCCGCTCGAAGTATGTGGCGATCTCGCTCATGGGGATCGCTGTCGCAAAGAGGTCGTCCTTGTTGACATCGTAAGGGATCAGGTACTTGATGCACCCATCCGGGCTCTTGCCTGAGAGATCCGGCTCGGGAGCGCCATGGCCGGAGAAGAAGACTACCACTAAGTCGTCCTTGCCTACGTTGCGCGCCAGGAACGTACCGAGCGATGATCGGACGTTCCGCAGCGCAGCCTGGGACCCAAGCAGCACTTTGACACGGCTCCTGTCGAAACCGCATCGATCCACAAGCACTTCGCCAAACGCCTGAGCATCGCGCTCGCCAAACCTAAGCGACGGGACGCGCCTGTCCTCAAAGGAGTTGATTCCCACAACGACCGCCCACCTATCCCTAATCGTCCTGTGCTTTTCCTTTCGGACGATCGAGGGTTGCTCTGGTGGCGCTTTGGGCTGCTCCAGCCGGACGATGGCATCTCGACGACTCTCCAATTCGCTTAGAACCATGCCCAAGAAGTCCGCCAAGGCCTGTGTGTAGTATCGCTTGGCCTCGTCGCCCATTTTCGCCCCGGATGCCGCGGCTTCTGATGCCTTGTCGGTGCGCTGGATGGTCTGCTCCGGCCATGACCTCTCAATGACGAACTGCCAGCGTTTCCCGCTCGGCGAAGAAAGGGTGAACTTAGCGTTGATCCTGGGCTTGTGGTGTCTGGTTCCTGTGACCTGTTGACCGTCTGATACCGAGAGATGAGAGACCTCCGTATGATACTCGAGAAGCTCGCACTCCAGAACGAGGTCCACCTGTAGCTGTGGCTGAAGCGCGACTACTTTGGCGAATAGGCCCGACTGACCGAGGTAACTGATGAGTGCACTGGTCACAGCATCCACCGCGAGCTTTCTTCCCCGCTCCCGGCTTTCGTTCGTTACGTTGATATACCCACTCGCACGGTACCTATCGGCGAAGGGCCCCGTCACGCGTGGTACTCCGAGTACGAGATTCGTGGGGGACGCTTTGGAGGTGTTTGCTTCCAAGACAGGGTTCGTAACCATACCCACAACACCTTCCCACGATACCGATGCCTGGGGGGCCACGCAGCCCGATGCAACAGAGATGAGCACTGCGCTCGCGGCGACGGACGCACGAGCAATCGACTTACTGAACTGGGAAAGGAATGGCCGATTCATCTCTTGTGCTCCCAGTGATAGGGTTGTCGGCTTAAGAGCTATCTGCTGCTTGGCTGAGACAGCCCATCATGTCCACCGCCAGTGCACCCGACGAGCATATCCCTATCTCACCAATCCCATAGGAAGGCTTCGGTCAAACTGAACGCCCGCACGTGCGGGATGCTGCTCGTTGGCCGTCTCACGCCGTACCGTGATGTCCACGTAGTCCAGCACCTCGCCCAGCGTGACGATCTTGTCGTCGTTCTTGTCTGCCTTTCCATTCATGGCTTCAAGGAGGGCCCAGGTGAAGACGCCATGGCCGCCACCCCATTGCTTGCCCTCGCGGCTGACCTCGTAGCCTTCGCAACTCGTGAAAACGACCCGGCCCGGCTTGGCCTTGGCCAGCGCATCGAAGTACTTGTTGAACTCGTCCCCGAGTCGGACGCCTTTGACCCCCTCAGTCGTCCCCGCGGCATGGCAGGCATCGACCAACACCACCACCCGCTCAGCAGCGATCGTCCGCTTCAGCGCTGTGTCGATATCCCACATCGGGATGCCTGTCGAGGCAATCTGCGCGGGATTGCTGTCATGCGCGAGCAGGTAGAGGTTAGACAGTTTCTGCGGGTCTGGCATCCCGTGACCTGAGAAGAAGATGACGACAAGATCCTCCTTCACCGTGCGTTTCAAGAAGTCGAAAAGGGCTCCACGGATGTTGGCAGAGGTAGCTTGTTGGTTGGTCAGTACCTTGACATGCTGTGGCGCAAAGCCCCCACCTGCTTCCGACTCCAGGAACTGCGCGAACCGCTCCGCGTCTTGATGCGCGTACTTCAGGTTCGGTATCCGCTGGTTCGTATGCTTGTAGTTGCTGATCCCAATCGAAACGGCCCAGCGCTGAGCTGGTGCGCCTGTCAGCAAAGGCGCTGGGGCCTTGGCCAGTGCCTCCTCATCTTCCGGAGTCTCAACTGGTATGACAGGCCCCCTCTTCCTGACAATCTGAGCGTAGGAGGCGACCGCTGGCGAACGGCGTATTCTGCGGAAGATCTGCTTCAGGGCGTCCTGCAACGACTCAGTTGCTGCTCGCCCTTTGGCTTCAGCGATGCTCTCCAACCCCCTGCCCCTTTCGGCTGCCTTGACACAGGCCTCTGTTTGGAACTCGAGCAGCGTTTCTCCTGACGGCTTGGTCAGCTTCGTCTTGAGTAGCGTCTGGTGGACTTCCAGGGGGTACTCAACCCACCATTTCATGTCGACGCAGCGGATGCTTAGAACGTAGTCACACGCGGGAACGGCTGCCCCAAGCGGCACGACGTGGTCGAAGTAGGACTCCGCGAAGGCCCTCAAGCTATCGGCCAGAGGTTGTCCCAAGTCAACAGAGAAGACTAGGGCGCTACCCACGTAGGAATCGTTGTTCTTCGTCTTCTCGGTCTTGCCCAAGTCTGACAGGTCGATAGCAACGGTCCCGGGCAGTTTCGCTCCCGCTGACTTCGCAGAAGGAGAGACAGCTTGCACGTCAACCACAAAGGTCCGGTTCACCGCGGGGCTTACGGTACAGCCGATTGCCGAACTGAGCGCAAGACTGGCTAGGGCGAGCAGAAGAGATGGACGCGAATACTTGGTCCAGCGGCTCTCAGACTGCGGCGCGTTACGATGGCGGCGCGGCTCCGCACCAGACGAGAACTGAAGCATGGCGTGGCTCCTTTGAATTGCGCTTGGGTCGAGGTCGATGATCTACTCTCCGTCAGTTGGCAGCTTGTTCACCACCCCCATCGGCAACGCCGGGTCGTATTGATCGCCCGTGACCGTTGGGTGTTGGGCTGACTTGGTCTCGCGGCGGACCTTCTCGTCGGTGTAGCTCAGGATCTCGCCCAGCGTGACCATGCCGTTGCCGTCCGCGTCGGCGGCGCCCTTGAGCCCTTCGAGGAGCGTCCAGGTAAACACGCCGTGGCCGCCGCCCCACTTGGGCGACTCCTGGCTCACCTCGCGCCGCTCGCTGCTCGTGAAGATGACGCGCCCTGGCCCGGTCCGAGCCAATGCAGCGAAGTAGGCGTTTAGCGACTCGTTGGTTGCCCCGACCTGCACGCCCTTCGTTGTCATCTCGTGGGCGACGCCGCCGCTGCGACAGGCATCGGCCAGCACGACGACCCGCTGGGCCTCGATCGTTGTCGTTAGCGCCGTCCGCACGTCTCGCATGGGAAACGCCGTCGCCGCGATGTCGTCCGGGTTCGTATCATAGGTGAGCAAATACAGGTTGTCTGGCCGGTCTGGATCCGCCGCGCCGTGACCGGAAAAGAAGATTACGACCAGGTCCTCCTTGATCGCTCCCTTGAGGAAGGTGAACAGGGCGCTGCGGATGTTCTGTGAGGTCGCTTCCTCGTTGACGAGAAGCTTGACGCGACTCGGCCTGAAGCTCCCCCCCGCCTTGCTGATCAGGAAGTCGCGGAAGGCCTGGGCGTCGGCATCGGCGTAGCGTAAGGCCTCCAGCCTCTCACCGGCGGCCTTGTACTTGGCCACACCCACCACCACAGCCCAGCGCTGCGCGACGGGCCCGGTCGGCACCGGCTTTCGTGGTGGAGTCTCCTTCGCCGGACCGCCACCAGGTGACGACGTATCAGCCAGGCGATCCCCACAGGCCCTTTCTATCGCAGCCACGAGTTGGGAGTCTTGAATTGCCTTCTCGATTGCCTGGTTCAGGCAGCCGTTCAGCAACTGTGGGATGGCCGGATTCGATGGAAATATGCTGCCCGAGATCCGTTTGGATTGAGTTTCAGAGACCTGGCGGCTCGTGATCGTGCGCCCGTCCTTCCGGATCGATACTTCGAAGGCGACCTCCGCAGCGATCTGGCGGTGATCTGTGCTATTCAGCGGCAGCTGTGTGAATACCTTCCTGATGTCCACCTGATAGACGACTGGCGACTCGTCGCTGATCTGAACGCCCAGGGATCGCAATCCGTCCCTAATGCCCTCCTCAACAATCTGCCTCGATGGTCTCCGCAAGCTCAGGAACTGCCCCTGTTCAGGGACGCGCAGCTTGGGAGTCGCCCACCCTCCTACAATGACCCGGGGTCTTTCTGCAAGGATCTTCTCGGTTCGGCCATCAAGGACATTGACGCGCACCTTGGCTGGCGTCGCGATCTGCACTGACAAACGACCGGAGGGTTGGTACTGCAGGTCCCACACAGCAACATTGGGATCTGCACAGCCAGCAAGGAGCAGGCAAGCTGCGGGTGTAGAGACAAAGGCAAGGGATGTTGTTCTCACAGCGGATCTCCGATGCGGACTTACTTGGGGCAGGCCCATCAAGCCAGGTTCCTCCCCTTCACTTGACGACTCCCATCGGTAAATCGCGGTCATAGCGGCTGCCGGTCTTGGACGGGTGCTGCTCGTTCTTGGTCTCGCGCCGGACCTGCTTGGACACGTACGTAACCTGCTCACCGAGCGCCTTGGCCTCATCTGATTCCATGGCGCCCACACTTGATGGGCCTGCTGTTCCTGCCTGGTTCTCTGGCGGAAGTGCCTGCGTGGGTTGGCTGCCCAGCGTGCGGCGGGCATCAACCTTCTCACCAAGATAGACACCCTTGTCGTCCGTACCTGCATGCAGGTCGACCGCAAGGGCAGCAAAGAGCAATCCTATGGCCACCGATACCCGACCCATGATGCGCTGTCCCTTCGGAGCCACGAGCTTACCGAGATCGTTGGCCCCAAAGCAACCTTCGTTTCGTATCGTCGGGCGGTTAGGCTACCGATTCCGGGAAGCTCCGGATTGTGGCATTGCCGACGGTCCGGCCGTGGACACCGTCAGCGGCGCCACGCTCTGGGCCTTTGGCTGGGTAGCGATGTGTGGCCCCCATCAGGCTCGGGAAACAGACGCCCGGACCCCCCCGGGAGCCAAGGGGACTCACCAACAGCGAGTCACTTGTCGGCTTTCCTCAGCACGATGTCGCCAATCAGCTGGCCCTTCATGACGGGGTGTTGGTTCTTGCCGAGCTTTCGGGCGTGGGACGGGACGTGGTCATCCAGGTACTTCTTGACCTCCATGAACGTGACCTGCTTGTCGCCGTTCGCGTCGGCCTCGCCGCCCAGGGCCTCCAACAAGTAGTGCGTAAAGATGCCGTGCTTGACGTTCTCATCCTCACCGGCCACCTCGTTACTCCGGCTAGCCGTCAGGATGACTCGCCCCTCGCCCTTTGCGACTCGGTCCAGAAACGCTCCGCCCAACGTAACGCCCCGATCGCCGGCCATGGCGAACGTCCTGCCGCCCGAGGCCCCGGAGTAGCAGGTATCCGTAAAGAGGATGATCCGACGAGCCTCTATCCGTGAGAAGTAGGTGGCAATCTCGCTCATGGGAATCCCGGTAGCGAACAGGTCGTCCTTGTTGGCATCATAGGGAACGAGGTACTTGATGTAGCCGTCGGGGCTCTGGCCCGATAGATCCGGCTCCGGCGCGCCGTGGCCCGAGAAGAAGATGGCGACCAGATCATCCTTGCCCGCATTGCGCGCCAGGAACGTGCCCAGTGCGGAACGGACATTCTGTTGCGTGGCGTCCTGCCCGATGAGTAACTTGACCCGGCCTGACTCGAATCCACAGCGCTTCACAAGGGCCTGTGCAAACCCCTGCGCGTCCTGCTCGGGGAACCTGAGTGCCGGAATGCGGGTGTCCCGGAACGAGTTGATGCCGACGACGACGGCGTAGCGACTCCTCACCTCTCTCAGCGGCTCTCCAGGCGGTTGGGCCGGTCGGGTTGAAGGCGCGGCTGCAGGAGGATGCGTGGAAAACGTCTTGGGCTTGTCCGGATCGACCCGGACCCATCTCTCCGGCTTGCTCCTGTGGCTTACGGATCCCTCGCTGAAGCCACAGCCACTTACCATCAAAAGGGCGGCAAGACATGAAGCACGAAGGCATCGCATCTCGTTCCCCCTTAGGTTGGCTTGCCAACTCGCAAGCGCGAGGCATTTCGGGCGGCGCTGAATGACCGTGCGGGATCAGACACCAGACCTCCTACGCGCACGTCGCATGGGCATGTTGCCCACGGACCTTCCCGGGCCAGACGCCCGTCCCACAGTGGCGTAGATTCACGCACGGTCTCTTAGGATTTTCCCAGGGCAGTCTTGAACTCCTCGGACAAAACTGCCTCTATCACACCGTCCAAAACCGTTGTCATGGCCTTTTCCACCATGGGGTCGTACTGATCGTCCGACACGAATCGGGCGCCACTCGCTTTGCCTGTGAAGGTCTTCTCCCAAAGCGCCGTGCCGTCGGGCCGCTGAAGCACCAAGCGGTATTCGATCTCCCCTGACTGGACGACTGCCGGCCAGAACCAGGAGTAGCCAGCGAACCAGAACTTCTTGATCTCCCCCCGTAGGACCGGTTGGTTCGCGGCCTGTTTGCCGCGGATATCGTTCACCGTGTACCCGGCCTTCTCGAGCGCCTTCACAACGAACGGATGGACGGTGTCCGGTATGGGCTCCTCGGGGTGAATGGTCCCGGCGGGAATCCCGAAGACGCTGAACGTGTGGGTCCCGATGCGATTGGGAGGTTCCTTCCGGACATTCTCCCCCAAGTCGGCCGCCTGAATGCTGCGATTGGCCGAGTGAGGGACCTCACGCAGCATCCCGTGCGTCACGGGGACCATGTTCTGGCACCCGCACAGAAATGCCAGCACAAACAGAAGCATGCTCAACCCATATACCTGTCTCATCGTGTCGTCCCTTCCAGGAAAGGTCCTTGGAGCCCCAATACTGGCTCCGGTATGCCGGGACCTGCGACCAAGGCTCGTTGGCGAAGCGATTCGTCTTCCCCGCGGGGCTCGCTTACCTTCAGGGCCTGAATTCGAAAGTCCCGCGAAATGGCGCATGCATTCGAATTGCCTCAACGGTGCCTCGAGCAAACGGCCATCAGACCGACCTCGAAGTAGCCCACCGGCACCGCCGGGGTGAATCCTCAGCCGCGAACGCTACCGCCGACGTCTCTGACTGTCAATACGTTTTTGATCGGATGTCAACCCCTCGGACCCCCTCCCGGGTTGGACAGCGTGCGGATTCCTGTTGCTCCACGCTGTCCGTCGATAGTACGGTGCCCCCCGCGACGCGGACCTGATGCAAGTACTCGGGGGCCTTCTCCAAGCAGCGACTGGGGCCTTGGGCCGTCCGTTAGATCTGGGGAAACGCGCTGCAAAGACACTCGCGGGCAAGATGACGAGCGACGGCGCAGTCCGGCACAGCACTCCGGAAGGTTGGTCTGCGGACGCAAGCTTCCTTTCACGCTGCGGAACGCATCTCAGGGCGCCAGGCCTTGCCACCCTCAGAGCCCGGCATTCGCCATGGGTTACCGTGTTGGGGGATCAGACACGATTCTGTCGTCTGGGACGGTGCTGGGTGCCCCGCTACCGTGGACGCCCTGGTAGGAATCCACGCCCCCCAGGGCCACGACGTCCTGCCCACATGCCTCGTGCTTTCACAGTAAGGGAGGTCTACCGTTGGTGCTCGGGTACGTCGGTTCTTACTGATCGTGCGACCTTCAGGGGGATCAAATCCGGTACCGTACCGGATTTGCTAGGCCCTTCGAGCCGCACGACCCGACGCGGGTCGGTACCCTAACCCAAGGGTTCGGCGTGCTTATCTTCAACTCCCCGAGTAGGACTCGAACCTACAACCTGCCGGTTAACAGCCGGACGCTCTACCAATTGAGCTATCGGGGAACCGTACGTCCCAAACAGCCTTGGACATCACTAGTTTAGCGGTCAGCGGGCCTCTGTCAAGATGGGGTCGCACCCGCTTGTGGGGTGTATCCGGCGGGGCCGACCGCGTAGAATAGCCACGTCGACGCGGTGGGCGTCGGCCCTGTTGGGGGACGTGCCGTGGGTGTCGTCCACACGATCGATGCGACCTGTGACGCCGGACGTCAGGAACTCATCGAGCTTCGAGAGGCCCTGTCGCTGACCGACCTGCTGATCGGTCGGTCGGCCGAGCTCGAATCGGTGCAGCAGGTGATCCATGCGGTGCGCGAGCGCGGCGATGAGGCGCTGGTCGAGTTGACCGAGCGGTTCGACCGTGCCCGCTTGACCGCTGACCAGCTCCGCATCGCCCCAGACGACCTGTCCCGAGCTCGCGAGCAGCTCGACGCGTCCCTCCGGAACGCCATCCACCACGCGATCACGAACGTCCGGCGGTTTCAAGAGCACATCCTGCAACGTACCGGAGCGCCCCTGATCGTTAACGGCGCGTCGCTGCAGGCGCGTTACCGGCCGCTGCGTCGGGTGGCGATCTGCGTGCCGGGCGGATCGGCGCCGTTGCCGTCGACGGCGATTCACACGATCGTGCCGGCACAGGTGGCGGGCGTGCCCGAGATCGTGATGTTCTCGCCTCCCCAGTACGAGGGATCGATTCACCCGGCCACGCTGGCCGTCGCCGCAGAGCTGGGGCTCACCGAGGTCTACCGACTGGGAACCACCCAGGGCGTCGCCGCGATGGCCCTGGGCACCGAATCCATCCAACCCGTCCAGAAGGTCGTCGGCCCGGGCAGCACGTACTCGCAACTGGCCAAGAAGCAGCTCTTCGGGCTCGTCGACGTGGAGAGCTTCGCCGGGCCCAGCGAGATCATCATTATCGCCGACGGATCGGCCGAGCCCGAATACGTCGCCGCCGACCTGTTGGGCCAGGCGGAGCACGACCCGGGCAGCGCCATCCTGATCACGCCCGATCGCGACCTGGCCGTTCGCGTCGAGCAGGCGCTGGATCGACAGCTCGCGCGCCTGTCGCGCCGAGAGCGGGCCGCTCGATGTCTGAAGGACTACGGCGCGATCGTTCTGGTCGGCGACCTCGACCAGGCCGCCGAGCTCGCCGAGCAGTTCGCCCCCGAGCACCTGTCGCTCGAGACGGCTGACCCGGAGTCCGTGGCCGACCGGATCGATTCGGCGGGCGCGATCTTCATGGGCCACCACAGCCCCGAAGCGCTCGGCGACTACGTGGCCGGCCCCAGTCATGTCTTGCCAACCGGCGGCAGCGCGCGGTTTTTCAGTGGGTTGAGCTGCCTGGACTTCCTGCGACGGACCAGCCTGATCCGCTACGAGCCAAACGCCCTGCAACGCGACGCCGGCGCCGCCATCGCCCTGGCAGAAGCCGAGGGTCTCGACGCCCACGCCAATTCCGTCCGTGTTCGGCTACAACACGACTGATCGCGTGGTTCTGTAACGGCGGGGTTGCCTTGGCTACCTGGCCGTGTGCGACTTGGGGGCACTCGCGGTGAGCAGCTTGACGACGGCGTCGAGGATGGCCTCGGGCTCGGACATTCGGCCGACGCCCTCGGACCGACAGGAGAGCCAACCGCGCTCCGGGCCGACGAGGTGAACACCAATCGATCGCAGCCGTTCGACGTTCTGCTGAACGACGGGATGGGCCCACATCCGTGCGTTCATCGCGGGGGCCAGCAGGATGGGCGAATCGGCGCTCATCGCCGTCGTGCTGACCAGGTCGTCGGCGATGCCGGATGCCATCTTGCCGATGATGTTGGCGGTGGCCGGTGCGATGACGAGCAGGTCGGCGCGGTCGCTCAGGCGGATGTGCTGGTGATCGTGGCCGCTGTCGGCCTCCCAGAGACTGGTGTAGACGCGTCGACCGGTCAACGCCTGGAACGTCACCGGCCCGACGAAGCGGATCGCCGCCTCGGTCATGATCACGGTCACACCGCAGCCGCGCTGCACCAGTCTGGAGACCACCTGGCAGGTCTTGTAGGCCGATATCCCCCCGGTGACGCCCAGCACGACCTCGTACCCGGCCAGATCCTGCTCAGGCGGCTGTGGACCGGCTGAATCTGTCATCGCGGCGGCTCCCTTCCTGGGGCCGATGGCAACGGCTACGCGTCCGGCTCGACCAGATCGCTGGCCTCGTAGTCGATCGTGATCTTGCCCTCGAGGATCTCCCTCACGACCACTTCCAGCGTTCCCAGACCGGACGGGTCGACCATAGGCCGGCTCTCTCCACGCATCAGCTCGAGCCAGCGCTTCTGGATCAGGGCCGTCAGCTTGAACCGACCGCCCACCTTGTCGATGATTTCGTCGCTCTTCAGTTCCTCGATCATGTGACTACGCGTACCTCCGACTTCGGCAATCGTTTCTCACTCGCGCCCTTGGGTGTGTCTGACCACCGCGGCGTCGGGCGACTCGGCCCGCTCGCCGTCGACGATACGGACGATCTCCGCCAGCGTCTCGTCGAGCACGTCGTTGACCACGAAGTGGCGGTAGACGCCGGACTCGCGCGCGAATCTGATCTCGCCGTCGGCGTTAGCCAACCGTTCGGCGATGACTTCCTGCTTGTCCCGGCCTCGGCCCTGAATACGATCGACCAGGACTTCCGGGTCGGCCGGGAGGACATAGACCATCACGGCATCCGGGCATTTCTGGGCCACCTGGATGCCGCCCTGGACCTCGATCTCGAGAAGCACGTCCTGGCCGCTGTCCAGCGCGTCTCGAACCGGGCCGGTCGGCGTGCCGTACAGGTTGCCCAGATACTCGGCATGCTCCAGGAACTCGCCGACGGCGAGCTTTCGCTCGAACGCCTCGCGAGACACGAACGTGTAGTTCTTGCCCTCCACCTCGCCCCTGCCGGGTGGACGGGTGGTCGCCGACACACTGAACCTTCCCCCCAATCGCTCGACCAACCGGGCGCAGATCGTACTCTTGCCCACCCCGCTGGGCCCGCTGATCACGATGAGTTTTCCGCGTTTCTTGTCGCTCATTCGACGTTCTGCACCTGCTCCTTGAGCCGATCGATCAGAGCCTTCACCTCGACGATCTGTCGGGCAATCTCGGTGTCGTTCGCCTTGCTGGCGATGGTGTTGGCCTCGCGTAGCATCTCCTGCGAGAGGAAATCGAGCTTGCGGCCAGCCAGCTCCTTGCTATCGCACAGGGCAGTGAACTGATCGAGATGGCTGAGGGACCGGGCGATCTCCTCGCTGATGTCCGATCGCTCGGCATAGATGGCCACCTCCTTGATCAGGTCCTGCTTGTCCAGCTCGATCTTCACGTCCGACAGCAGGCGATCCACGCGCTGCCGCAGCTTGGTCTCGTAGGTCTTGACCACTTCGGGCGATCGGGCCCGGATGATCTCGATCCGCTCGCGGAGCTCGGCAAGATGCTTGAGAAGATCCTCGCGAAGGGCCATGCCCTCGTTTTGCCGCATGCCCAGGAGCTGATCGATCGCCTGATCGGTAAGCGTCCGGATGATCCGCAGCCATTCCGCCCTCTCGGCGTCATCGGCCACGCGCGGCTGACACACGCCAGGCAGGTCCACCAATGGGGCCAGGTCGAGACTGACGGGGTCGTTCCCGGCAGCGTCGCCCGCCGCGCGAAGTTGCTCGATATAGCTGCGAAGCGCGGACACGTTGACCTCGTGGGCGGCGTCGGCACTGGTGTTACGGACGCGCAAGACGTAGGTGACGCTCCCACGGCCCAGTCGGTCGCGGAGCCACCGTTCGACCTCTGTTTCCAGGAACCCCAAGTGATCCGGCAGCTTGACGGCGGTCTTGAGATAACGGTTGTTCAGGCTGCGGATCTCCAGCGCGTAGCTCGCACCGCCCTCGTCATGATAGGCAGCTCCGTAGCCGGTCATGGACTGGATCATGGGGGCTCCAACCGGTTCAGGCCGTGGGGTCCAGAGGGGCCGAGCCAGACGCCGGCGGGTTCGCGCCTGCTTCACTTCTCCGACGGACTGCCAGATCCGCCACCCGCTGGCGCCGGGAGTTCCGAGGCCGGAGGTGTGGCGGGTGTCCCTTCAGCGGCCCCGCCCGAAGGCGATGTCTGGCCGCCGGCGCCGCCCTCGCCGCCCGGCGCGGCCCCCGGAACGAGCGGCGCTTGAGCCGGCGGAGGCGGAGCCGCCGTCTCCACCGTGACCTTGCGGTAGGTGTAGTTGTTGATGACGGCGATCAAGAGGAACAGCCCCGCCAGACACACCGTGACCCAGGTAAAGAAGTCTCCTGTCTTGGCGCCGAACGCGCTGTGTCCGCCCGCCCCACCGAACGCACCCGACAGACCGCCCCCGCGGCCCTTCTGCAAGAGAACGACCACGATCAGCAGGAAGCAGACCAGCAGGAACAAGACCGCCGAAAACACCTTCCAGAACACCGCTACCGCCAACATGATTGCCACATCCTTAAGCTTGCCTCTGCGACACGGGGCTCGATACCGAGCCCACCGCGATCATCGGTCGACTCGCAGCGGGACGGGCTCACAGGCCCTTGGCCTCAATTGTGGCCTGGATGATCGCCGCGAAGTCCTCGGCCTTCAGGCTCGCGCCGCCGATCAGCCCACCATCCACATCCGGCTGTCCCATCAGTTCTGCGGCATTGCCCGGCTTGACGCTGCCGCCGTATTGGATCCTCACCGCTCCAGCCGTGGCATCATCATACAGCCTCGCCACGACTTTGCGAACATGCTCGTGGGCTTCCTGAGCCTGGTCGGGGGTCGCGTTTCGGCCTGTGCCGATGGCCCAGACGGGCTCGTAGGCGATGACGCTCGCGGGGACCTGATCTGCCGCCACGCCCGACAGCCCGCCCTCAAGCTGCGTGGTCAGGACAGCTTCCGTCTCGCCGGCATCACGCTGCTCGAGCTTCTCGCCGATGCAGAGGATCGGCGTCAAAGCGGCGTCGATGGCCGCGTGGACCTTGCGGTTGATCAACGCGTCGTCCTCGCCTTTCCCGATCGTGTGCCGACGCTCGCTGTGTCCCAGGATCACGTACGTGCAGCCGCAATCGCGAAGCATCTGCGGCGAGACCTCCCCGGTATAGGCCCCTTCGGTCTCGTACCACATGTTCTGGGCACCCAGCTGGATCGGCGTGCCGTCAATCGCCCGCTGCATGGGCAGCAGATACGGTGCTGGGGGACAGACGGCCACGTCGATGGGGACGGACGGCCCCAGCTGCTCGCGGAGCCCGTCCAACAGCCCCCGCGCGGTCTTCAGGGTCTTGTACATCTTCCAGTTGCCGGCCACGAATGGGCGTCTCATGATGCTCGTCGTCTCCTGTACCGAGGTCGCCATCGGGCGCGAGAGGGCCCGCCCGGCCCCGGGAACCCCACGCCGGCCGCTGCCGGAGCCTTTCCGGCCGGCCCGCGCACACCACGCCAAGACAGATAGTATACTAGAAAAGGTCCGCCCGGACCATGCCGGAGACGCCGCGGGCGCGTTGACTTGGGCCGGAGCCGCAGGTAGAGTGCGCTAAGGGAGATACGGCGCCGAAGCCGACGGGGGGATCCCGTCGCGTGCAGCCGTCTTTCCGGGAGTTGCCAGATGCCCAAACGCAACATCGCATGGATGCTGGTGATCGTGCTGATCGCCCTGCTGTTCTGGAAGCTGCCCAGTACGGTCGCCCGGCGCGACACGGTTTATCGGACCTTCGGGCCCCTCGTCGACATCCGCAGGGAAATTCTCAAGAGCTACGTCGAAGAAGTCCCCGAAAAGGATCTGATCCGCGGCGCCATTGACGGCATGCTCCGCGGCCTGGACCGGTACAGCACGTATTTCGGCCCCGAGCAGATGAGCGAGCTGGAGCGCGCCACCACGGGCAGCTTCGGCGGCATTGGCGTGGAGATCGACATCAAGGGCGGGTGGCTGACCGTGATCAGCCCCATCGACGGCACGCCGGCCTTTCGGGCAGGCATGCTGGCGGGCGATCGAATCATCGAGATCGAGGGCGAGAGCACCAAGGGCCTCAGCTTGATGCATGCCGTCAAGAAGCTTACCGGCAAGCCGGGCACGGAGGTCACCCTCACGGTCATCCACAGGCATGACAAGAAGGAAGAGGTCATCACGTTGACAAGAGACGTGATCAAGATCGTCTCGGTGAAGGGGTGGCAGCGCGACGCCGACAACGGGTGGGATTACATGATAGACCCCGACGAAAAGATCGGATACGTCCATATCACCAAGTTCATGCCCGATACGGCTGACGCACTCGACAAGGCGGTCAAGGAGCTTCAGGGCCAGGGCATGAAGGCGTTGATCTTGGATCTACGTTTTAACCCCGGCGGGCTGCTGGAGTCGGCCGTTGCAGTGGCCGACCGATTTCTTAGCGAGGGCGTCATCGTCTCGACCAAGGGGCGGTGGACCCAGAAGAAGGACTCGGAGGCCAAGCCGGAGGGCACGTTCCCTGACTTCCCGATGGCGGTGCTGGTGAACGGGTTCTCGGCCAGCGGAGCCGAGATCGTATCCGGTGCACTGCGCGACCACAAACGAGCCATCGTCATCGGAAGGCGAACGTTCGGCAAGGGGAGCGTCCAGAACGTGATCCGCCTGGAGGATGACCAAGGGGCCATCAAACTCACGACTGCGTATTACTACCTGCCAAACGGGACGTGCATCCACAAATCCCGCCGCGCCAAAGACACCGACGCCTGGGGCGTCGAGCCACTGACCACGATCAAGCTGACCGACGACGAAATCAGGGAGGTCATCCGCAGCCGGCAAGACACGGACATCATCCGGTCACCGACTCAGCCCACCACCACCCGGTCGAGGCGACCGCACCCCGTGATAGACCGGCAGCTCAAGCAAGCTCTGGACAGTCTCAAGGCGGTGCTGAACGACCGGGCCGCACGCAAAGCTGCATAGCGGCCCTGCGGTCGAACGTCAGCGGTCCTGGCATGGCGCTAATCCTGGGTATCGAGACGAGCTGCGACGAGACGGCCGCCGCCGTCGTGGCTGACGGCTCGGAGGTCCTCAGCAGCGTGGTGGCCAGCCAAGTCGACCTGCACCGCAAGTTTGGCGGCGTCGTCCCCGAGATCGCCAGCCGCGCCCACATCGAGTGGCTCAACGACACCATCAACGAAGCGATGACGCTGGCGGGCGTCGACGGCGCGCGGATCGACGCGGTGGCCGTCGCCTACACCCCCGGGCTGATCGGCAGCCTCTTAATCGGCGTGACAGTCGCCAAAACGCTGTCGTGGGCGTGGGGCAAGCCCCTGGTCGGCGTGGACCACGTCGAGGCGCATCTGTGCGCAGCGGCGATGGGGCTGCCCGATCCGCCCTGGCCCGCCGTCGGCCTGGTCGTCAGTGGGGGACACACCTCCCTATACCGCGTCGACGACTTCGACCGCATGAACCTGCTCGGCTGTACGACCGATGACGCTGCCGGCGAGGCCTTCGACAAGGTCAGCAGCATCCTGAACCTGGGCTACCCCGGCGGACCCGCCATTCAGCAAGCGGCCGAATCGGGCAACCGCGAGGCGGTCGCGTTCCCTCGGACGCTGCTGGCGCCGGGCTCGCTGGACTTCTCGTTCAGCGGCATCAAGACGGCCGTCCTATACCACGTTCACGGGCCCGGCAAGACGAGCGGCGGACTCCAGAAGCTCAGCGACCGGCAGATCGCCGACATCGCCGCCAGCTTCCAGGCCGCCGTCGTCGACGTCCTCGTCGCCAAGACGCTGTCGGCCATCGAACATACGGGCGTCAAGACCGTCGTCGGCGGCGGCGGCGTGGTCGCCAATGCACGCCTCAGATCGCAGCTCACCGACGCCTGCGACAACGCTGGCGTCCGGTTGCATCTGCCCCCCCTGTCCCTGTGCACCGACAATGCCGCCATGGTGGCCGGCCTGGGCTATCACCGCTACCAACACGGCCACATCAACGGCCTGGAACTCGAGGCCCTCGCCTAAGGGTGCGTCCTAACGCACGCTCTTCCGCCGAGCGCCCTACGGATTCGGAAGGTGCGTCAAGACGCATCCTACACCTACGCCTTGCGTCTTGCTTCCCTGTGGCTCGCGGGCCTATATTGACTGACCCACACGCGCTTGGCGCGGGTTTGCGATATACGTCCGTCCGCATACGGTAGCCGTGACCGGAGACGGCATGTCCCCGATCGATCTGATCCTGGTGTCGGCTTTCCTGGTCCTGATGTTCGTGACGGGGGTCGCGATCTCGCGCTGGATCAAGGAGGCCGACGACTTCTACGTCGCCGGGCGACAGCTCACGCCCTTCATCCTGGCGGCGACGATCACGGCCACCAACGTCAACATGTACAGCTTCATCGGTCAGGCGGGGTCGGCCTACAAGAGCGGGTTGGGCATCATCTGGCATACCTGGGTGGGCAACATGATGCTCGTCGTCGCGGGGCTCTTCGTCGTGCCGATGATGCGGCGGCTGCGGATCCGGACCGTGCCGGAGTTCCTCGAGCTGCGCTACAACCGGTTCATCCGGCTGTTCATCGGGCTGCTGTGGGCGCTCAAGCTCTGCTTCTGGTTGGCGGTGATCCTGACGGCGGCCACGGTCGCGGCGCGGGGGATCACCGGTCTGGAGAACCCGTGGCTGTGGTTCGTCGCCTTCGCCGTCATCGCCATCATCTATAGCGCAGTGGGCGGCGCCTGGGCCGTCGCCATCACCGATACCGTCCAGTTCGCCATCATGTTGGCCGGTGCACTGATCGTTTTACCCTTGGCGATGAGCGCGGTCGGTTGGATGCCGAAGCTCATCGAGACGCTCCGCGCCCAGGGCATGGCCGATCACCTGGTGCTCGTCTCCCGCGGTCAGGAGTTCAACTGGCTGTTCATCATTTCGATGATCCTGCTCAGCATCAAGTGGGCGTGCATTGACCAGGGGATCCTGCAGCGGGCGTTTGGCGGTCGGGATCCGCGAACCGTAGCGAAGGGCATGGTGCTGTCCGGCATCATCACCACGCCGTTCGCGTTTCTCTGGCTGCTGCCGGCGCTCGCGGTGACGCAACTGATCCCCGGCCTGGAGAAGGGCGACCAGGCCATGCCGTTGTTCTTCGCGCGGTATCTCCCTGCGGGCGTGCTGGGCCTGGTGATGTGCGGGCTGCTGGCGTCGCAGATGTCCACCATCAGCGCGGACATCAACTCGGTCGCGACGCTGTTCGTCAACGACGTGTACCACAACATCCGCCGCAAGGCGTCGCCCAAGCACCTGCTGGTCGTGGTGCGGATCTCGACGCTGGTCGCCGGCGCGTTGATGATCCTGTTTGCCCATTACGTGGTCGGCCGGTTCGCCGGCGTGGTACAAGCGAACCTGACCATCGTCGCCATCTTCGACATGCCCATCTTCGTCATCGCGATCGTGTACGGGCTGCTGTGGCGGAGGACCAATTGGCAAGGCGCGGTCGGCGGGTACGTCATCGGCGCGCTGGCGGGCCTGTGGTGCTACCTGTTCTTCAAGGGCAACCCCGACCTGAGCTCGTATCGTGCTGTCGAGGTGCTGTTTGGCCAGGTCGACGATTGGGGCAAGTGGGCCAAGAGCCTCGCGGCCATCGCCAGCACGGCCGCTGCGCTGGTCGGCACGCCCATCGTGACGCTCTGTTTCCGCCGCCAACCGGCCACCCCGGCCATGGAACGGATCTACCAGGCGTTCTCCGCCTCAACCGAAGAAGACGGCGAAGCGGCGGGGCTGACGCTCATGCCGGTCTCGGCGCGTGGAAAGCTCGGGCTGGCGCTCCTCGGCGTCGGGTTCGTGGTCTTCCTGGTCGGCGTTTTGTCGGGCAGCGTAGGGTTCGGAGGCGCCTCTGCGACCGCGGTGGGCGGGATGCTGGTGTTCTTCTGCGGCGGGCTGATCCGCGTCTGCAGCGATTGAATCGAATCGCGGGCGGGCGCCCCTGCCGCGGCGCCGCCTGCATGGAGTCGCGACCGTGTTTGACTGGATGACCTGGGGCGTGTGGCTGATCGGGTTGATCATTCTGGTGATCTGGATCGTCGTCCCGATCAAGGAATTCGCGGCCATGCGCAGAAGAATGAGCGCGCGTACAAAGGGAGGGGCAGACTGATGAAGACGTCGATAACAGTTGCCTGGTTGATGTTGTCCGTATGCTCCGTCAAAGCCGCCTCACCTGGCGTCCTGGTCGGCGACGGTCGGGCGCAGGCCACCCTTGTCTTGTCCGGCAAGGCGGACGCTTTGGCGAAGCGGACCGCCACCGACCTACAAGAGACGTTCAGGAAGATGACGGGCGTGACCGTACCGATCCAAACCGACGACCAGCAGATCGCGGGGAACCGGATCCTGGTCGGGCAGACGCAATGGACGGACGCCGTCATCCCGCAAGCAGACCGCAAGGGCCTCGGCAAGGAGGGGTTTGTCCTGCGACGGCGAGGCGGCGACATCGCCCTCGTCGGCGGCGGCCCCTATGGGGTGGCGTACGCCGCCTCGGAGCTCCTTGAAAGGCTCGGCGCGCGGTGGTACCTGCCCGGCCCGCTGGGCGAGGTGATTCCGAAGCTCGAGGAGATCCGCCTCGACCAGCTCGACGTCCGGCAGACCCCCTCGTTCCCCATGCGGTGGGTGGGCAAAGACGACGCGTGGAACCTGCGGAACCGGACCAACCTGATTAGCGACCCATCGCTTCCCCCGGCGTATCGGATCCTGCCGGGCGTGTACCACACGCAGGCCCGATTGATCCCTCGCTCGATATACGTCAAGACGCATCCCGAGTTCTACGCGCTCATCAACGGAAAACGCTCCCGCGACAGCAGCTGCAAACTGTGCAACTCCAATCCCCAGCTCCCGGCTGAGATCGCGCGGCGCATGGGTGAAATCCTGCGTGAAAACCCCGGGACGGATCTCATCTCCTTGTCGCCGACCGACGGCCAGATGTGGTGTGAGTGCGAGGAATGCCGCAAGCTGGACGAGCCCGACGTGCCGCGCGACCAACGCTACTCCCGCCGCCAGATGATCCTATACAACCGCGTCGCCACCGAGTTGGCCAAGGAATTCCCAGACCAGCTCATGCTCGTGGGGGCCTACAACGTCTACACCTGGCCGCCCAAGGACCCAAAGATCAAGGGCCATCGGAACCTGGCCGTCGTGATCTGCCACTACGAGGACTACTGTCTGGCCCATCCCGTCAACGACCCGACGTGCAAGCCGAACCGGCGGTACAGCGAGCTGATCGCGGCGTGGCGGAAGCACACCCAACACATCTGCTTCTACGAGTACTACTACAAGGTGAACTGGCTGGACCTGCCCTGGCCGATCGTGCACACGGTCGCCGCCGACATCCCGCACTTCAAGAAGCTCGGGCTCGAGGGGCTGTACACGCAGTACACGACGGCGAACATCTGGAGCAACTTCCTGGTGCACTACGTCGCAGCGCGGCTGCTGTGGGACCACACGACGGACGTCAGCGCGCTGCTCGAGGAGTTCTACAAGAAGTTCTACGTCCGGGCCGCCGAGCCGATGAAGGCCTACCACGAAGCGCTCGAACAGAAGGTGGCAAAGAGTCGCAAGCATTTCCCCGGAGGCGCGCCGCGCAACGCGCGGGCGGTCTTCAATCGGAAGCTCCTTGCCGAACTCCGAGGCTACCTCGAGCGGGCTCGAACGCTGGCTGCGGATGAACAGGTCAAGGCCAGGATCGAACGGATCACGCGGTCCACCGACTACGCAGAGCGTCTGGTCGATGTGTTCCGCCTGCGAGACGTCGCCAGGGCGTCGAAGGGGCGACAGCGGGTCACACTGTTTCGAAAGGCGTTGGATCAGGCGCTGGCTCTTCGCAAGGACGTCCTGACGAACCGCAAGAAGTACGCGGGCGTGGCCGACGGCAGGTACTTCAGCGGAAGGCGCATGTTCGCGCGCGAGATCGACAAGTTAAAAAGGGACCTCAAGAAGGCGGGCGGGGACGAGTAGAGCCCGAAAGGCCGCCGAGGAAGTCGAGCAGCGTCTTGTGGAACGCGTCGGGGGCGTCGAGATAGCAGGGGTGCCTCGCCCCTGGCAGGATCAGTTTCTTCGCATCGGGGATCTTCTCGGCCAGGAGATCCGCCAGGTCGAGGGGAACCACCTTGTCGTTCTGACCCCATACGATGAGCGTGGGCACGGTGATGCGTGCGAGCCGGTCCCTGTAATCGGGAATCCCGACCGGGGCGATCGGCACGAAGCCGGCCAGCTTCTGCGGGTCACCCGTGGCCAGCGGCAGGGAGAACCGACCGCTCATGGACGGCGAAACGACCACGCACTTGTGCGGTGACAGCTTGTCCAGCAACGTGCCCAGCCACGCGGCGGGATCGACGCGCGCCTTCGGCGACCGACCGTATCCGGGCAGATCGACGGCGATCGCACGATGGCCCGCCTTGGCCAGCACCTCCAGCGTTCCGAGCTCCCGCCAGGTGTCGGCGCTGAACCTGGCCCCGTGCAGAAGGACGACGGGCAACCCGTCGGCAGGCCCAGCCGTCAGGCAGTGGATGGCAACGCCATCGACGGTGATCTCGAGCGATTCCACGCGGATTTCCTTCGGGGCGTCTGTCTTCGCGGTGCTCTGGGGCCCCCTCTGAGCGCTCTGCGGCTCCTTCTGACAACCGGACGACGTCACGACCGCCACGACGGCTGCAAGATAGCACACCTTCGCCACGAAGCAGATCCCCCAATCAGATGGCGGTCTCGGCCGCAGTCCGCACCTTCGTCTCCGCGACCACATGACGACAGACGACTGAACCGCTATCATACTCCCACAGGTTGCGGTCGCAAGAATGAATCCCCTTTATGGCGGTGGCTAGAAACATGCAGGTTCGATGCCTCAAGATCGTTGACGCCCGGTTCAACCAGGACGAGGTCCATCCCGCGACAGAAGGGACATGGGACTACGCCGAGTTCGTCGACGGCCGACACGACGACTGGTTCAACGATTGGATCAGCTTCGACTGCATCCTGGCCGACGACGAACGCCAGACCGTCTGGTGCGGCCTGACGCGGCTGAATACGGACATCTTCTGGGCGTACGATCGCCAGCGCGGGACGTTCCGCAGCCTGGGCTATCAGAAGGTCGCCGACCGGTACGATGCGAAGTTCCACCGATCCTTGACGTTCGACAAGGACGGCAAGGTCTGGGCTGCCACCGCGCTGCTGCACGAGATTGACCGGTACCACGAAGCGCCGGGCGGCGCGATCGTGCGGTTCGACCCGCAGACAGAGCGTATCGAGATCGTTGATCGCCCGCTGCCGCACCTATACATCCAGAGCCTCGTGCTGGACGCGGACCGTGGCCTCTTGTATGGGCAGGCCTTCACGCCGGAGACGCTCTTCGTCTACGACATCAAGACGGGGCGGTGCGAGAACCTCGGACCACTCGGCAGCGGGTTGGCGATGGCCCAGGCCGAGCAACTCGTGATCGACCGGAACGGCGCCGTCTGGGGGTGCTGGGGCGTGACCCGGGCGTGGTCCAACGCGGGCACGGGGCCCACGACGTTCCGACTCTGGCGGTATCATCCCGACGAGAAGAAGCGTCAGTTCCTTGACGCTGGCCTGCCGTCGATCAAGGGCGGCGAGTGCTACGTCAAGTCCGACGGCGAGCATGCCGGGCCGGACGGTGCGGTCTACATGGGAACGGCTGAGGGCACGCTGTGCCGGATCGATCCGGACACGTTCGAGGTGGATCTGGTGGGCAAGCCGGCACCTGGTCGGCGGCTGACGGGGATGGCCAACGGACCGGACGGATTGCTCTACGGCTCGTGCGGGCGCGACGGCGGGGCGAATCTGTTCCGCTACGATCCGGCCAACGGCGAGATGACCCACCTCGGCCCCATCTACGACCCGACCGCGGGCGAGCAGGCCTGGCAGGTTCATGACATGACGATCGCCGCGGACGGCACGATCTACGCCGGCGAAAACGACGTGCCGCATCGCAGCGGCTATCTGTGGGAGATCTCGGGCGCCATCGACGTATGACCACACCGGGGCGCGGGGGTGATTGGCAAGGCCTGACATGGGCGACCGGCTCTACTTCTCGATGTTTATCGACTGCGAAGCCACGCAGCCAGCGGTGAATGACCCGGCGCTGGGCGAGCGGGCCGTGCGCGGCTTCGCCGAGGTCCTCGAGGCCCGCGGGCTGCGGGGATCGTTCCACATCCTGCCCACCGATGCGGAGGCCCACACGTCGCTGTATCGGGAGTTGGCCGAGCGCGGACACGAACTGGGACTGCATGTCCACCCCGCCGCCGAAGGTTATGAGGAATTCCTGGGCGTCTACGGCCCGGAGAAGCAGTCGAGAATCATCGGTGCCGCCTCGGATCGCTTCGCGCAGGTCCTGGGCGTCGCCCCAGACAACATCTGCATCGGCTACGCCTCGACGAACGATTTCACCTACGGCGTCTTGTACGACCTGGGATTCCGGCATGGGACCACGTCGATGCCCACGCGCGTGCTCCCGCAGTGCGCGTCGATTCACGCCGGCGCGCCGCTCGACGTGCATTTCGCCCATCGCTACAACCGGTTGCTTGCCGGCGACCTCGATTTCGTCGAGATCCCCGTGACGGTCGACCCCGACTCGCGGATGTGGGGCGGTCAGCATCCGCAGGATCTCCGCGTTGAACTGGTTGACGCCAAGAACCACTGGTACACGATCGACAAGGCCGTCCGGCGCCAGCTGGACGCAGACGTACCCGTCAAGATCATCCGCGGTCTGACGCACAACATCTTCGAGTACGGCAGGCCGGGCGATTTTCGGCGGGAGACGCTCGAGAGCATCATCGGGCATGCGTTCGCGATCGCCGAGACCGTCGGCCTGGAATGCGTGGCCGCAACGGGAGCGGACATCGCCCGGGTCTATCGCGAGGCGGTCCCTTTGGGGTCAGGCACGCCGTCGCTGAAGCTCGATCGTCGAGGGTACTCCGATGATCGGGCGTAGCCCACGTCTGGCCACAGACGAGGAGCGCCTGGATGACACATGAGATTCGGCCCGTGCCGTACCGTGCGCTGGGGGGCCTGTTCGAGGAGGACGACGTGGCGGCCGCAACGCGCGTCGCGGCCGCTGCGACGCGGGAGAACGGCAACTTCTTCCCCCTGCCTGAGGAAACGGACTTCCAGAAGGCATTCGCCCAGCACGAGGGCGCCCAATACGCGATCGCCGTCAACTCCTGCGGCACGGCGCTCGACACATGCATGATGGTGCTGGGGATCGGTCCGGACGACGAGGTGATCACCACACCGCTGACCTTCGTCTGCACGGCAACCTGCGCCTCGGCACGAGGCGCCAAGGTAGTCTTCGCCGACGTCGATCCGCACTCGCTGTGTCTCGACCCAAACCGCGTACGCGAAAAGATCACTGACCGGACCCAGGCCATCATCCCTGTCCATTTCGCCGGACACCCGGTCGACATCGACGGCTTCGACGCAATCACGACCGAGACGGGCATTCCCGTGATCTACGACGCCGCTCATGCAGTCGGGACGGCGTATCGGGGCAAGCCCATCGGCGCAGCCGGCAAGGCGAGCTGCTACAGCTTTCAGTCCAACAAGAACATCACGACGCTGGGCGAGGGCGGCGCGGTGACGACCGATGACGCCGAGTTCGCCGAGGCGGTTCGCCAGAAGAAAACGTTCGGTTACGTCTACGGCGGACCCGGCCTGCGCGTGGTCAGCGTCGGGTTCAATTACCGGCTGAGCAAACCCCAGCTGGCGGTCGGCCTGACGCAGATCGCCAAGGCGGACCGGATCGTACGCGAGAAGCTGGCGGCGATGAAGAAGATGAACGAGCTGCTGGCCGACGTGGACGCGTTGATCCTCCCGGCCGGCATCGCGGACGGCCATGGGGCGTGTCTGTACGTCGTGCGGCTCGACACGGACAAGGTGTCGTTCACCCGCGACGCCCTACAGAAGCACCTGAGGGAGACCTATCAGGTGGGCACGGCCCTGCACTACCCGGTCGTCTGGAGTTGGGAGGCGTTCGCGGACCTGGACTACGACAGCAGCGACTGTCCGGTGGCCGAGAGGGCGTGCTCGCAGGTGCTCAGCCTGCCCGTGTTCGCGCAGTCCACCGACGAGGACCTGGCCTACGTGGCGGGCGCGATCAAGAAGAGCATCGCCGAGGTGGGGTGATCCGCTCGCAAGCAAGGATGGCACGAATGGGTGACAGCGACGGCGTGAGATGGCTGCTCGTGGGAACGGGCGACATCGCTCGAAAGCGGGTGGGCCCTGCGCTAGCGTCCTGCGGGGGCGGCCGCCTCGTCGGCGTATGCGACATCGCCCAGGATCGCGCCGCGGCGCTGGCCGGCGAGCTCGACGTCGAGGAGGTCTACGCGGATGTGGACGAAGCCCTGTCCGCCATGGGCGCAAACGCCGTCTACCTGGCCACGCCCGTCTGGCTGCACGCCCCTCAAACCGCTCAGGTGCTGGCGTCCGGCAGGCATGTGCTGGTGGAGAAGCCGCTGGGCCTGACGGCCGGCGACGCCGCCCCAGCCGTCGAAGCCGCCAAGAAGGCAGGCACGCAAGGCCTGAAGGCCGGATGCGCCTACTTCCGTCGGTTGACCCCACGCTACCTGCAGGCCAAGCAGATGCTCGACAACCACGAGTTCGGGCAGGTCGTCCTGGTCCGGATGACCTTCTTCTCGTGGTTCAGCCCCGACACGGACGACCCGAAGTTCTGGCGCGTCGTCAAGGCCAAAAGCGGCGGCGGGCCGTTGTCGGACATGGGCACGCACATGTTTGACGTGATGATCGGCCTGCTCGGCATGCCGCGACGCGTGTTCGCCAAGCTGGCCACGCAAACACATGACTACGAGGTCGAGGATTCGGCCGCCATCATCATCGAATACGACGGTGGGCCGCAGGTCGTCGCCAGCTTCAACTGGAACTCCAAGACGTGGTCGCACGAGTTCGAGATCATCGGCACCGAGGCGAAGGTCAAGTGGCATCCGTACGACGGCGGGCCGGTCGTCAAGACCGTCGGCCGGGACATCCAGGAACTGGATCTGCCCAATGCCGAGAACGTCCATGCTCCCATCATCGAGGACTTCAACCGGGCCGTCATCGAGAACCACGAACCGATCGTCCCCCTGGCTGAGGCGATTCGGACCAACGTGCTGCTTGACGCCATCTACCAGAGCGCCGAGACGGGCGTGGAAGTGACGCTGTGAAGTTCGAGCCCAGGCCCGACAACGATTTCGACGAGTTCATCGACGTCTACTTCCAGCGGTGTCGCGACCGGTTCGGCAAGCTGCTGGCGATCGCGGGGAAGTGGACGTACGAGGATCTGATCCCCGGACTGAGCGACTTCGACACACGCTTCATCGTGGCCGATGACACGTCGCTCGATGACTGGATGGCGATGTCGCTGGCGGTGGGACAGGTCCATACGGAGCTGGCGCGGGCTCGACCCGAATGGGCCCGCATTCTCGAGCACCTGCCCGGGATCAATCTGACGGTCAGCGAGATGACCGACCCGATCGGGTACTACCCGGAATTCGGTCAGTGGACGTTCTATCAGGGCGATGCTTCGGCGATCGAGCGCATCGCGGCCTATCTGGCCGGTCAGCCGTGGACGCAGCGTGACGAGGCTTTCCACCTCAAGAGGTTCGCGACCTACTACGGTCCCTACAACCGGGGCATCGATCCGGCGATCAACCTCGGCAGATGGGAGAGCAAGTACCCACTGCACAGCCGGTTCATGCACTACTTCACGCCGCCCGTCCAGGCGGCCGTGTCGCTGGTCAGAAGACGCGCGGTCCGCGGCAAGTCCGACGCACTCCGCCAGGCCCGAGAGCTGTTCGACCGGCCGGACGTGATCCATCGCGTCCTGGACGCGGTCGATCGGCACTACGAAGTGCCTGCATACTATGCCGAGCCGAAGCTCAGCGACATCGAGCGGGAGCTGGAGGACTATCTGCGAAGCGTGTTGGCCGCCTTGTCAGGTCACGTCTCCCTGATCGATGTGGACCCGGACGATACGCGAGACGAGCTGCGGGCGCGGATCGCGGCCATGCCCCCCGATCCTGCGGAGGCCTTCTTCAGCGGAGCCCGGTTCTGTCGACTGATGAAGGGCCGACTGCTGTTCTACGCAGAATCGATCGACGCGTTCGATTCGTCGTGGCTGATCCGAAACGAGTTGGGTCGGATCATCAGCAACTTCTACGAGACGCCGCTCCGCGCCTACGGACAGCTGAGGTTTGATGATCGGCTCGAGGCCGATGAGGTCCTCGACCGTTGCACGGGCGATGTCGTGACAGCGCAGGACCGCGAGGCGGTCGCGCTGTTCGTCGGCATGGCCGGCGCACCGATCCCTGAGGGACAGGAACGGCGATGCGCGCGCCAGGTGGCAGGAGCCTTTGATCCCATGCTGCGCGTCATCGAGACGCTCCGACGAGACATGACGCGGAGGATCGCCGAATCGGATTGCGAGGTGACGGATGGGCCAGATCGTTGACGCCTACTGCACGCCCGGCACGGAGCGTGAGACCCCCCTACCGCCGGACGACCTGCTGCGGATGATGGACGAGGCGGGGATCGAACGTGCCGTGATCGCGCCCGAGGATCGGGAGATGGCCGTCGACAACGCATCCGGCAATGCGCGGATGATCGAGCTGGCCGACCGATCCGCCGGGCGGTTCATCCCCGCCTGCACCGTAAACCCGTGGCGAGGTCAGGACGCTCGCCGGATCGTGCACGACGCGCTGGCGGGCGGTGCCAAGATGCTGGTGCTTTCGCCGATGCTGCAGGGCTTCTTGCCAACCGACGAATTGACTGACCCCCTGCTCGAACTGGCGGGCGAGCTGCGGCTCCCGGTCTACTTCCACACTGGCCCGCACGCGACTGGCGCACCGACCCAGGTCGTCCTACTGGCCAGCCGGTTTCCCGACACACGGTTCATCCTCGGTCACTGCGGGAGCACGGACTACGCGGACGATATGCCCGCAATCCTTCAGGCGTCGCCGCCGAACGTCTGGTTCGAGTTGAGTCTCGTCCGGCCGTTCGCGATGTCGACCTACGACGGCATGGTCGACGAGGCACGTCTGATCTTCGGGACGTCCGCGCCCCGCAACGTGCCCGCCGTCGAGGTGGAGCACTTCAACCGGCACTGGCCGATCGCCGATCACCCGGGCACATACGGCCAGAACATCACTGCCCTGCTGGCGGAGGTCCGATCATGATCGTCGATTGCCACACCCACTGGGGCGACTGTTACCAGCAACAAGATGGGTCAGACCCGACCCGATGGCTGGAAATGCTCGACCGCTACGGTGTGACGCACGGACTGGTCATGCCGCACATCGGGCTGGCCCACGCCGGACGGATTCCGCTGGACAACAACCAGGTGGCGGCCGCCTGTGCCCGATCGAACGGGCGGATGATCCCGTGTTGCACGGTCCATCCGCACGATCGCGACGAGGCGCTCGCCGAGCTGAATCGGTGTCTGACCGAGCTGGGCTACCGGGCGATCAAGTTCCACCCCTGGCTCCAGGGGTTCAGCATCAACACCGCCGTGATGGACGAGATCTGCCAGATCGCCGCCGAACACGACGCCCCGATCATCTTTCACGACGGCACGCCGCCGTATTCGCTGCCGTCGCAGATGGCCCTTCTCGCCCGACGCCATCCGCACACCCAGATCGTCCTGGGCCACTTCGGGTTGTTCGAGCACTGGCGAGAGGCGATGGCGGCCATGGCGTACGCCGACAACGTCTGGGGGTGTCTATGCAGCCCGTATCCGGCGGCGATGCGACAGCTCGTCCGCCGATGCGACCCGTCCCGGTTGGTGTGGGGGACGGACACGGGGTTCAGTTTCGCAGACATGATGGGCTACCGGCTTCGGCTGATGGATATGCTCGACCTGACCGATGATGATCGACATGCGATCTTCGAAGCCAACCCCGTCCGGCTGCTCGGCCTGAAACCGGACGACACGAGAGAAGACTGACGAGTGTCGCGCTCTGCGTTGCGTCCAAAGGAGGAGACAGTATGAAGTTGGGGCTGGGGTTGTACCCGAACATCTGGGATGACGATCATCTGGCGATGGCCCGGCAGCTTGGCTGCCAGACGGTGGTGGCGTGGTCGCCGCTGCCCGCGGGCGACGGGGTCTGGCACACCGAAGACCTCGCGCGGCTGAAGGCCGACGCAGCCAGACACGACCTTGAGGTGGCGGCGGCGGAGAACCTGCCACCCGCCCACTGGGATCGTGTCCTGCTCGGCGAGGAGGGCCGGGACGAGCAGATCCGCAACGTCCAGCAGACCGTGCGGAACATGGGGGAGGCGGGCATTCCGTGTCTGGGTTACTACTTCAGCATCGTCGGCGTCTGGGGGCATTGGCGCGATGCCCACGAGCGCGGCGCGGGACGAGGCGGCGCGGGCGTCCGAGGTTTCGACGTCGCCAAGATCCCCACCGACGAGCCACTCAGCAGCCAGGACGTCTGGGGCAAGGGGGCGCTGCCGGACCGACGGGCCGATCGCACGATCCCGCCGACAGACGCCGAGACGATGTGGGGCCGGCTCGAGTATTTCCTGCAGCACGTTGTGCCCGTGGCGGAGGAAGCCGGCGTGACACTGGCCGCCCACCAGGATGATCCACCCGTCCCGGAGCTCCGTGGCATCGCGCGACTCCTGACGAGCGCCGACGACCTGCAACGCCTGATCCACCTGGTGCCCAGCGAACGCAATCAGCTCGAGTTCTGCCAGGGGACGGTCTCGGAAATGGCCGGCATCGACGTGATCGGTGCGATCCGCCGGTTCGCCTCGCAAGGCAAGATCGCCTACGTCCATTTCCGCAACGTCAGCGCGACGGTACCGCGGTTCAACGAGGTCTTCATCGATGAGGGGTACGTGGACATGCTCGAAGCCCTACGGACGTACCACGAATGCGGCTTCGAAGGGACCTTGATCCCCGACCACACGCCTTTCATCAGCCTCGCGCCGTCGTGGGAAATCGGAATGGCCTACGCCCTCGGCTACATGCAAGCGGGCATGCAGATGCTCGGCATTGACTGACATCCGCGTGGACAGGGCTGGCGATGCTGCGGTGGTGTGCCAAGGGGTTTGACGCACCACTTGGCGAACGTAAACTCTCACATGAGCCCAGCAGACGAGGGAACGACACGTCACGGAGGAATTCCGATGCGCGAAGTCCGAAGCCGAACTGCACGATGGATGGCCGTCGGCGCTGCGGTGCTGGCGTCTGGACTGGCGAGTGGTCGGGCATGGGCCGAGGCGCCCGCTGCTCGGGGGACCCCTCACGCTGGCGACGCGGCGACGCTGACATCGGCGAAGAGCCAGGACGAGTTCCCCACCATCGGGCGCGACGCCGACGGGGCGGTCTGGGTCGCCTGGGTCTCGTTCGACGGCAAGCGCGACGCCGTACTCGCCAAGAGGCTGGGCGATCCGCAGGAGAGCGCCCCGTCCGCCCTGAGTAGGGAGGTCGGCGATTACTGGCGACCTGTGATGGGCACCGACGGCGACGGTCGGATGTGGGTCACCTGGTCGCAAAACGACAAGGGCAACTGGGACCTCTGGGGCAAGTTCCTCTCGGCCGGCCAGTGGTCCGGGGCGGTTCGCCTCACCAGGAACACGGCCAATGACTTCGCCCAGCAGCTCGCCGCCGACAGCTCGGGCCGGCTGTGGATGGTCTGGCAGGCCGTCGTCGATCGGAACTACGAGGTGATGCTGGCCCGCGTCACCCAGGATGGGCTCCAGGAGACACGGAACGTCTCCCGCCATCCCGCCAATGACTGGGAGCCGGCGATCGCGACCGCCAGCGACGGCCGGATCTTCGTCGGATGGGACCGATACCGGAACGGGAGCTACGACGTCCTCGTCAGCACCCTCCGAGACGGGAAGCTGAGCGATCCGATCGCCGTGGCCGCCACGCCAGCCTACGAGGCCCATGCCGCCCTGGCAGCCGATCGACAGGGCCGTTTGTGGGTGGCCTGGGACAACGGGGGCCGGCGATGGGCCTACCACAGCAAGCCACGCGTACGGTTGCATGACCGGCGGTCTGTGGACATCAGATGCCTCGTCGGCGACCGGGTGTTCACACCCCGCGAGGGTCTTGGTGCAATCCTGTCTGGGAAGCTGGCGCGGTTCTGCGAACTCCCGGAGCTCATCGTCGACGGAACGGGAAGGTTGTGGCTGATCGTGCGCCACCTGACGGACCTGACGCCGAAGGGACGGCGCAAGGGGAACCGTCCGCACCAGGCCCGCGGTATCTGGAACCCGTATGCGATCTGCTACGCGGGGGGCAGATGGTCCGAGCCGATCCAGTTGCCGGTCAGCAACGGCCGGAACGACATGCGCGTGGCGATGTGTCTGGATCGAGCCGGCCAGGTTCGGCTGGCCTGGGCTGAGGACGGTCGCAGACCCGAGCGCAGCTACGAACCGGTCAACCACAACGTGCGCGCCGCCGTTCTGATCCCGCCAACAGAGGGAAAGGTCGAGCTGGCCGTCAAGCCACTCGACCAACCGGCCAGCGCCGTCGGCAAGACGGACCAGGCCGTCCGGACGACCGTACGTCACGCGATCACCGCGGGCGGCAAGACCTACACGCTGTTCTACGGCGACACGCATCGCCACACGGACATCTCGCGGTGCGCGATGAACTACGACGGATCGCTCCTGGACACGTACCGGTATGCCATCGACGTGGCGGCACTGGACTTCCTGGCCATCTCGGATCACGACCAGGACCTGCTCAAGCACCGGCATCACCGCAAGTGGGGCCCCCTACAAGACTACGCCTGGTGGCGATCCCAGAAGTACTGCGACCTGTTCATGATCGAGGGCAAGTTCATCCCGATCTACGGCTATGAGCACGGCGGCACGATGGACCGACGCGGCGGGCATCAGAACATCCTGTACGCCCAGCGCGGCATGCCCTGCTACGAGCAGGACGCCCCAGAGGAGCTGTTCAAGCTGCTGAAGGGCAAAGACGCCGTTGTCATCCCGCATCAGCTTGCGGACGGCAAGGCCGCGACGGACTGGGCCCGGGTCAACGTCGCGTTCGAGCCCGTCGCGGAGATCTACCAGGCCCGGGGCTCGTACGAGTACTCGGGAGCCCTGCCCAAGCCCCGGGTCAACCTCGAGGGGAACTACATCCAGGATGCCCTGGCGAAGGGCATTCGGATCGGCGTGATTGCCAGCTCGGACCACGGATTGGTCAGCGGCGCGTACGCGGGCGTCTACGCCAGTGAGCTCTCACGCAAGGGCGTGCTGTCGGGCTTGAGAGCACGGCGGACGTTCGGCGCCACCGATCGGATCCTCATCGAGTTCCGCATGCAAGACCGGCTGATGGGCGAAGAGATTGAAGTCCAAGCCCCCCCACGCTTCGTCATCCTGGTCCGGGGGACGGCGTCGCTGAAGCACGTCGAGGTCGTTCGGGACGGTCGTTCCGCCTTCTCGAAGCGGGCCGATGGGGCTGAATGTCAGTTCGCTTACGTCGACCCGAAGCTGGCCGCGGGCCAGAGCGCCTACTACTACATCCGCTGCGAGCAGGAGAACGGGGACCGCGGATGGTCCTCGGCCATCTGGGTCAGTCGCAAATAACCGCGCGGATCAACTCGGGCAGCGGGATCGATTGGCGCGTGTCGCTCAGCCCTTCTTCAGCGACGCGAGGATGAGGTCGGCCACCCGCTTGCCCGACAGGAGCATGCCACCGAAGATCGGCCCCATCCGCGGCCCACCGAACGTCGCGCAGACGCTCATGCCCGCGACCCAAAGGCCCGGATAGACCTCCCCGACGCGGTCCACGACGAAGGCCTCACCGGCGACGGCATGCATGGGGCCCTCGCCAATCGGGTCGATTCCGCTGGCATCGCTCAGGAGGCCGCGCTTCTTGAGCATCTCGACGACCGCCGCATCATGGCCCGTGCCGTCGATGACCGCCCGGGCGGCGAACGTCACCGGATCGACGTGCATCGCCCCGGAGATCCCCGTCCGGTTGACCACCAGGCCCGCGACCCTCCCTTCGTAGACGCAGACGTCTTCCACCGTCGTCAGGTTCAGGACAACCGCGCCGGCCTGAATGGCCTTGAGCGCGAGCCCTGAAGCCATCTCCACCGCGTCGACGACGGGCAACCCGTTCTGCCTGCGATCGGCGCGGACGCCAACATCGGCCAGCACGGGCAACGCCTCCTCCTGTACGACGGCGTCGTTCATGGCCATCCCGCCGCCCCAGACGCCCCCGCCCGGCGCCAGCTTCCGTTCGATCACGGTCGCCTTCAGGCCGGCCTTCGAGAGGTAGTAGCCTGCCGTGAGCCCCGCCGGCCCGGCGCCGACGATGAGCACGTCGCTGGTGATCCGGTCGGACACCTTCTGGTAATGCGCGTCCGCAATCGCGCGGGTGATTCGTATGTCGTCAAAGGAACTCGTCTGACCCATCTGTACCGCCCTTCATTCACTCGCCGAACTGCAGCCGGGCAAACCGGTGCCCGCGAATCATGCGAATCTAGTCGCAGATTCGGTGCTGTCAAGTTCGACCGGGGCCCGTCGTGGCCTCGCCGACCAACGCCACTTCCCGCGGGCCTTGTCCTGATCATACAATGGCCCGCGTCCCGCGTCGGTTCGAGGAGGAGCTTCATGGACGTGTCTCGCAGGGAGTTCTTGGGGGCCTCGGTCGCTGTCGCGTCTGGCGCAATGAAGATCGACCCGGCGCGTAGCGCCCCAGCCGATCCACCCGCCAAGGAGACCACACCCGTAAAGCCCCCCCAGACGTGGTACCAAAACGCTGATCGACGGCGATACTTGCTCTGTCCCGCCGACTTCCAGAAAGACATGCCCAACATCCCCGTCGAGGGCATCGAGATTCGTCTGCGCTTGCCGGGAGCGAATCTGTGGCACATCGTGCGGGTTCCCGACAGCAGGCAGATCGATCATCAGCGCCGCGAGGACGTCGTGACCTTCACCGCACCCCGTCTCGAGACGCTGGCGATGTTCGCCTTGGAGACCGCTTGACCAAACGACCTGGGGACACCGACATGGCCCTGCCGATCGAGGAGCGGATCTCGCGATACGATGCCTGGCTTCAGCGACGGCCTGTGGATCGACCGATGATCGGGCTGATCTGGGAGCCGGACATTCCCCCCCTGCCCGAGTTCCTCGAACGGATCGGAACGGGATCGGTCCTCCGACCGGACCAGATCGGCCCGGAGATATTCTTGGACTGCGTCGAGGCCTGGCATCGACAGGACACGCAGCTGACCAGCGACGTCATCCAGCGATTCACGCCCGCCTTCGGGATTCCCTGGGTCGAGGCCATTGCGGGCTGCCCGGTCATGGCCAACCCCGGCTCGCTGTGGGCCGAACCTTGTCTGGACAGCTACGCCGATCGGGCCGAGATCCGGTTCGATCCGGACCATCCTTGGGTGTCCACGCTGGTCGCGTTTACGCGAGCCATGGTCGCGCAAGCCGACGGTCGGTTCCCCATCGCGGTGCCGCAGATGCGAGGTCCGCTGGACACGCTGGCGGCCATGCGAACGCCTGAACAGATGTGCATCGACCTGCTGGAACGTCCGGAGGAGGTCTCCACGATCCTCGGCGAGCTGGCCGATCTGTGGATCCGAATCGGCCAAGCGGCGCTGGACGTCATTCCGCCCTTCCACGGTGGGTACATGGGTCGCATGGGAACCTGGGCACCCGGCCCGGCCATCACGCCCCAGAATGACGTCTCCACGCTCGTCTCGCCCGAGATGTACGAGCAGCTCGTCCTGCCCTGCGACCGCAAGATCGTCGCGCACTTCCCCTACACCGAGTTCCACGTGCATAGCAGCGAACACCACCAAGTGGACAACCTGCTGACCTTGGAGGCGCTCACGTCGATCGAGTTTACGTTGGAGCACACCTTGGGTGGGCCGCCGTTGGCCACGACGCTGCCCGTGGCCAGACACATTCTGGACAACAAGCCCCTCATCCTGGCAACCCTGGACATCGAGACGGCCGAGACGTGCCTGCAAGAGCTGCCTGCCGAGGGCCTCTGTCTGACCATCGCCCTCAACGACCCCGAGATCCCCTCAGAGATCGTCCGCTGGCTCGAGGCGCACTGCCGATGAGGTCCCGGGCCACGCCCCGCTGCTATTCCGACCACACCAGCAGACGGGACGGATGCGTGGCCAGGAAGTCAGAGCATCCCGCGTCGAGGGTCAGCGAGACATCTTCGAGGGCTCCCTTGGACGCGCGCTCCAGCCGCAGAGACCAGGGCTTGGCAGCCGAGCCAGCCGGGATGCTCAGCTTCACCTTGCGCTCCTTGCTCGCGACGGTGTCGCCCTTGGCAACTTGCTGCCCGGTGGGATCGAGGACCGTCATCGCCGCCGTCTCCGCGGGAGACGGCGAGCGGAGTGTCAGCGACATCTCGCAGGCGTTCGACGCGGGAAGGAAGTACGTCACCGGCTGAGCCCCGACGAAACCCGTCCGCTTGGCGCCGATCAGACAGAAGTGCTGGTTCTTGACGTGCAGTCGGGCTGCATTGGGGCTCGCGTTGACGATGATGACGTGGAGCCCCGCCTGCTTCGCGGCGCATTTGAGCTCCGCAGGCTTGCCCAGTTGAGCCCGATCCGCGGCGAGCTTGCGCCGGCTCGGCCCGAACAGGACGTATTCGCTGTCGCCCGTGTACCTACCGAGCCGCCTGACCTCGAGCCGGCCCTGGAGCGTCTCACCCGCCCGGAGAAGCACGCCGAACACCGCCTCCTCCGCATTGTGCGTCCGCACGGTGTAGACCGCCTTGTCCGCCCCTTGCGGCATCGGGTCGGTCGCGTACGGTTTCACGTCGGCGCCGCAGTACTTCTTCAATAGACGCTCCCGCGCCGCCATCAGGGGATCGGGCGTCTCGCGCGGCGCCTTCCAGAAGTCGAACTCCCCGGCCGCGATGGCGCGGTTGGCCCGGGAGAACCACTGGAAGTAGGCCGCGTGGTCGGGTTTGTGGTAACTGGGGCCCTCGTAGAAGATCCAGTAGCCGTCGCTCGCCTCGCAGATCATGACGGCGTTCCTGCCGCAGAACTCGGGGTCTGCGTCTTCGTAGATGGGATCGATGCCCCCCATGTACAGCAGCGGAACGTTCTTGCTCCTGCCGAAGCGGATGCCCGACTCGAGCGATCGCTTGTTCGCCCTCAGGGCACGGTCGTGCGGAAGCCGGCCGGGGCGGTGATAGGTAAAATGGTCGGCCAGGATCATCGGGGCCTGCGTCGTGGACCATTCGGGGTAGATGGCCTCGTTGAGAAACAGCGTGGGCCGCGGATAGACGATGAGCTGGAAGCGCGGGTTGATCGCGTCTATCTGCTGGCGGAGCTTGCGGCAGCGTCGGCGCCAGGACTGGATCTGGTAGTCCCGAAACGCCGCCGCATGCCCGTTCGCCTTCAGCCACGAACTCCGCTCCTTTGGCGCGAGCTGGGGTAGGTTCAGGCCCTTGTCCTTGGCGAACCCCGCCAGGATCTTGGCGTCGTAGGACAGCGCGTAGCAATTCCCCCGCTTGCCCTTCGCGTAGTTCTCGAAGTCCAGGAACGTGCCGACGATGGCCGGGTTCTGCGCCGACAGGCGGGCATGACCGAGGATCAACCGCGTCATCCAGTCCCACAGTTCCTCGGCGTTGGGGCTGTAGAGGTCCTGCTCGGCCCCGTTGGCCCAGACGAGCTTCGTGCCCGTCTTCGTCCCGCGGGTGCCGCGCATCCAGGCCATGTAGAACATTCCGCGGTCCTTCGCCATCTTCGCGACGCGCTCGACCCGCTTCATGTCGTCGCCGCCCACGCGGGGCACGACGACGTTGAAGCCCGCGTCGCGGATCTCGTCCATGAACTTCTCGGTCATTACCCATTTGTTGCTGGCGGACAGGACCTTGTCCACCAGGACACGCAGCTTGTCCTGACGACCGAGCGCTTGGCGCTTCTTGGCCCAGTCGATCTCAGCGGCCCGGACGGGCAGGACCAAGCCAACCGCTACCGTCATCGACGTGACGATAACCGTGCGGGCCAACGACGGACCTCGATCGCTGTACGTAGCTTTCATGGGGCTCACCTCCGGTCTTCTGTCTCGACGGACACGTCCCCCCTGCGCGGTCGGACGACTACGAGATCGTCTCCCAGCACGCCATCACCTCGGCCGGTGCGTCGTGCTCCCTCAGGTGCTCCAGGAACTGCTCGTGCATCTGACGGACGACGTCGGCGTGGTCGCCGGAGACATCCTTCGACGCCAACGGGTCGTTGGCGATGTCGTACAGCTCCGGAGTCCCCTGCGCGCCCACGGGAGCATACCCCCACTTGGAAGTCAGGACGAACGGGGTGACGGCCTTGCGGGGAAGCGATCCACCGTTTGCGGGCCAGACGAAGCTGCCGCTGACGACGACATCCCGGTGCGCCCCCGCCCCCGCGCGGAGCGCGCCGGCGAACGACCGACCCTCGATGGCGTCGGGCGGGTTGAGGGCGACGCCGGCCAGCTCGCCAAGCGTGGGGAGAATATCCATCGGCTGCGCCAGCAAATCGACCGTGTGGCCTGACTTCATGCCCGGCCCGGCGACCAGGAACGGCACATGCCCGATCTCCGGGTAGATGGGCCAGAACCGATCGTCGTGGTCGTGGATGTTGGACTTTCCGGTCCGTCCGTGTTCCCCGATGGAAAAGCCGTGATCGCTGGTGATCACGACGATGGACTCGTCCCAGAGTTGCAAGTCGTCGATCTTCCGCAGGACCTGCCCGATCCACCGGTCGACGAGCTCGGCTTCGGCCTTGTAGTGCGCCTGCAGATTGCGGAGCTCCGCGGGCGTGTAGACGTCGCTGGGACCGTAGTTGGGGTGCAGCATCGGTGTAGCGTCGTAGTCGGGATCGTAGCGTCGGACCAGGTACTCGGGCGGGTCCCACGGTTCGTGAGGGTCGAAGAAGTCGACCCAGAGGAAGAACGGCCCGGCGGCGTGGTTCTCCTCAAGCCAGCGAACGGCCGATGCACCCGTCTTGGCCGGAAAGGTCTCCGCCTCGACGCGGGGGTCGCGGTTGTGCCACCGATGCAGATCCACCAGCGGGTGACCCCGGTACTGCGGACGGATTCGCGTCTTGTCGATCGGCATGACCTCGGGGATCGGCTCGTTGAGCCGCAGCAACCCCAGGTCGCCCTCCTGTCCACGGTGCTGGAAGGCCGCGTCGAACTTCAGATCGAATCGAGCGCGGAACAGGTGCGGGCAATCGCAGATGAGCTGCGTGGCATAGCCATGCTCCGACAACAGGGGGGCGATGTGATTCTCGCTGCTCGTATCGATGGGCTGCCAGGGGTAGTGAGGCCAGCCCAGTCGACCCGTCGCCATGTCCGTCCGCTGCGGGATCGTCGGGAAGCTCCCGGTGTAGAAGCCGGTCACCTCCATGGCCCGTTCGGCTGCGAAGCGATCCAGCTCGGGCGTGCGGACCGGCTGACCGTCCCAGCGGTCGTACAAGTTGTCGTAGCGAAACGTGTCCGTGATGATCAGGATGATGTTGGGGGTCACTTCTCGGCGTCCTTCCTTGTCGAGGCCCGTGTTCCGTAGTCCTGGATGGTCGGCCCATCCTAATCCGACGTCGCGCGGATGCAAAGGCCGACCAGAGGACGCGCAACGTAGGGCGGGTTCCACCCGCCGCGCTGGGGAATCTGGGCAAGGCTGCGGGTAGAACCCGCCCTACCGCTGCCCGCCGAGGAGATTCCACCCGCTCATTGACCGCGGGCGCGCGTCGCCGTACAGTCCGTCGGGCATTTCCTGCATCAGGAGGACTCACATGATTGCGTGGCGCTACTGCATGATCACTTTGTGTGTGATGGTCGCGATGGTCTCAACCGTGCGGGCCGCCGGGCCGATCGATATCGGCTCGCGGCTGGAGCTGATGGTCGACGACTACCTCATCGAACGGATGTCCGGCGGCGCCCGGCTGCAGCTACATCGGCCGACGCCGCGGCAGGTCGTCATGACCCACGACAAGCCCTGGGAGGGCAGCGGCTGTGGCTATCACGCCATCTTCCGGGACGGCGACCTGTACCGGATGTACTACAAGTCCTGGCAGCTAACGGTGCGCGACCGGAAGCTGGTCTTCCCCCACGGGTTGTACGGCACCTACGCCGAGAGCAAGGACGGCATCCACTGGACCAAACCGGAGCTGGGGCTGTATGACTTCAAGGGCTCCAAGAAGAACAACATCATCTGGGACGGCCCGGGCGGGCACGACTTCACGGCGTTCAAGGACACCAACCCGGCCTGCAAGCCCGACGCCAAGTACAAGGCCGTCGCGTCTGGCAAGGGCGGGCTGATCGCGTTCAAGTCCCCGGACGGCATACGCTGGTCGCTGCTTCGCGACACACCTGTCATGAAAGGATGCGCGTTCGACACGCAGAACCTGGCGTTCTGGGACACCGTCCGCGGCGAGTACCGAACCTACGTCCGCGACTTCCGCGAGGGGCGGCGGGGCATCCGAACCGCCACGTCGAAGGACTTCGTCCAGTGGACCCCTCCGGTCTGGCTCGCGTATCCCGGCGCGCCGAAGGAGCAGCTCTACACGAACCAGATCGCGCCCTATCACCGGGCGCCGCACCTGTTCATCGGTTTCCCCACGCGCTACGTCGAGCGCGGCTGGTCGGACTCGATGCGATCCCTGCCCGAATTGGAGCACCGCAAACTCCGCGCCAGTGCGCACCTCCGCTACGGCACGGCGCTGACCGAGGGACTGTTCATGACCAGCCGCGACGGCGTGACGTTCAAGCGTTGGGGCGAAGCGTTCCTCCGGCCGGGTCCGGAGCGTCCGGGCCAATGGAAATACGGCGACAACTACATCGCCTGGCACGTCGTCGAAACGAAGTCGGACATCCCAGGCGCCCCCAATGAGCTGTCGATCTACGCATCCGAGGCCTACTGGACCGGGACCAGCAACCAGCTCCGCCGCTACACATTGCGCATCGACGGGTTCGTCTCGATCCAATCGCCGTTGAGCGGCGGCGAGTTCGTCACCAAGCCGCTCGTTTTCAAGGGTCGGCACCTGGTCATCAACTTCGCCACGTCTGCGGCTGGCAGCATTCGCGTCGAGCTGCAGGACGCCGCTGGAAAACCCATCGACGGTTTCGCGCTGACCGACTGCCCGGACGTCTTCGGCGACGCGATCGAGCGCCAAGTGACCTGGAAGAACGGCGCGGACCTCAACAAGCTCGCAGGCAAGCCCGTCCGATTGCGCGTCATCCTGAAGGACGCCGATCTGTACAGCCTTCGGTTCCGTCCTTGAGCGCCGGGACCTTAGTGATGTTTGCGCCCAGCGTCTGTCGGACCGTCAGTGGGGTATCGGCCCTGCACCCAACGTCTCATCTCGGTCATTGACGCCCAGTCGGGCTCCTCGCGCACGCCGAAGCCGGGGCACTGAAGACTGCCGCACGCAACCATCCCGTCGCGGATGTTCAGGAACCACTCGCTCCCCCGCTGGACATAGAGATCGCGATGGTGCTTGGCGACGCACGCCTTCTCCTTCTCGGGCACCATCGACAGGCCGTAGTTGTAGTGATGGCCATTTCGCTCGCAGTGCGTGATCCCCAGCATCGACAACGCCACGAAGTCCTGGTGCAGCGGCACGATCGGGAGGTTCTGCAGGTCCTCTCCGGTCAGAAACGTCTTCTGGCCCGCGGCGTTGTAGTGTGCGACCAATGCGCGGTTCAGCAGCGACTTGAAGAACCCCTTGCAGTTCTTGCAGGACGTGCCCGCGTAGCCGATCGCGTGGGCGCGTTTGAAGGCCTCCAGGTTTCCGTCGGCCTCGTCGATGATCAGCGGCTTGGTCCCCGCGACGCGGCGGACCCATCGCTCCGAACTCGGGTCCAGTGACAGCGTCCGCTCCAGAGGTTGCTCAATGTAGAGGATCCGCTCGAACAGGCCGGGCAATTGGTCTCGGAGCGTCGCAACGAAGTCAACGAACGGCGCGAGTTCACGGTACGCCTCGTTGGCGTCGAGTGTGATGATGGTCTCGGGCTTCTGCGGGATCACCATCCACAGACGACCGAGGCGGTCGAGGTCCGGGCCGGGGTCGCCGGAGATCTTGACCTTGAAGGCCGTCAGCCCGTCCTGCCGGACGTACTCCTCCAGCGTCTCCGGCAGGCCGTCGTTGACCCGCTGCCCGGCAGGCAGGTCCCCGGCGGTCAACGGATCGGCCAGGCCCACCGTGTGGCGGATTCGGAAGCGCGTGAGCGGACGTCGCGGCAAGTGGTCGGCGAGGCGGAGGCCCTTCAACTCGGGATGGACCTGGGTCGGCCGAAACCCGAGTCGGTCTTCCCGCACCATGTCGAACAAGGGCTTCCCCGCGAGGCGCGCGACGGCGTCGAGAATCGCGCGCTCGACGATGGCCGAAGCTAAACAGCAGGTCAGGTCTTCCTGCCCCTGCGACCGACCGTGGGCCATGACGTCGTTGAAGCCGTCTTGCCACACCTGAAAGGGACTATCGAAGGCCGAGCGGGATAGGTACACATCGCGGGCATGGTGGATCAGCGCGACCAGCTCGTGGAGTTTGCGTCCGTGAGAGCGGCCCGGCCGCTTGTCGAGCCAACGGACTGAAAGCCGATCTGCAGCACAACCGAACGCCTTGCCGCCATCGGCACCGCGAAGGGTTAGGCGAACATAGCCGATCGGGCTGGTCAGCGGACGGGCCGGCTTGTCGGACGCGCCGTGCTTGCCGAGCGTGAACAGCATCCGTCCGGGCAGCGTCTCGCGGACGTACAGGCGTATGTCCTCAATGCGATAGCTCATGGTCCGGTTCCGTACGGCCGGTGGGTTGGGCGAGGTCGGGTCGGCCGGACAACCGCGCCTCCAACGAACGTCCCACGAAGATCCGCCCGCCGTCCGCCAGCGGCGCGATCCGGTCGTCAACGTCGATCTCGACGCGGGTCTGACGCGTGCCGGCCTGGCGAGCCCGCTCCCTGACGATCTGCTGCAGCGCTCCGATGGCGAACCGATGGGCGTCCTCGAAGCCCGCGAAGGTCGGCGCGTCGGGCAGGCCGCGGAGACTGTAGCGACCGAACTCGTCGGGCGAGATCTCCACATGCTTGTGGACGAAGACCGAGCTGGTGATCGCGCCGATCGCGTTGGCGACGTCCGCATTGGACGGGATGATCGCCTTGGTCTCGAGCAGCGCCGCCGCCTTCGGGACGAACAGGTGTGCCGGCGCCCCCACGCCGACCACGGGTCGGTGCAGCGCGACGCGAACGCGATACCCCTCCGCCCCGCCGTCGAGCAGATTCCCGATCAACGCCCGGGCCGCGGGGGATTCGTCGATCTGATCGGCAGCCGTCTCTTCGTCAAGCTGCTTCTTGAGTAGCTCGACGGCGAGGCCGCGAACCACCCGCTCCAGCACCTCATCGGCCAAGCGATCGCGCTCGACGTCCATCATCTGGCAGAACACGTCCGACATCCGTCGCGACGCCGCCCCGTCCCACAGATCCAGGCGACCCGAGACGTGCAGCAAATCGGTCGGCGTCAGCCCGGCGCGTTGGACCAGATGATGCTCTTCGAGCCGCCGGAGCGAGAGCAGTTGCCACGCGATGCAATCCACCCGGCAGGAGAGCTCGTGCACCGAGAGCGGTCCGTCGGCCAACGCCTCGAGGATGCGCGATTCCTCCTGGCTGAGGTCCATGCCGTGTTCGCACCCGTTGAGGGAGATCAGGTCCGTCCCTCGCGTCGACGTCTCGAGGCGATCGACGTTTCGCTCGAGCCAGTCAAGCGCTCGGTCGGCCCGTCCGTCTCGGCTGAGGAGCCATGCCACAGGTGCAACCCGCCGCGGACCAATCTGCAGCCTGCGCTTCTCGTAGGCGATATGGCTGTCCCCGCCGAGTCCAAGCGTTCGCATATCGAGGGCCTTGACGTGCGTCTTCCAGCCGCCCACGGACGCCCCCTCGTCGCACGTCCGGACCACGCCGCCCTTGATCATCGCGGTGTCGGTGGTGGTCCCGCCCATGTCGACAACGAGCGCGTCGGTCAGCCCGGCGAGGTGGCTTGCTCCGGCCACGCTGGCGGCGGGGCCGGACAGGATCGTCTCGATCGGTCGCTCGCGTGCGGCCTGGACGCTCATCAGTGATCCGTCGCTTCTGACCACCATGACCGGCGCGTCGATTTGTCGTCGGCCCAGTGAGACCTGCACCTCGGCCAGAAGCGATTCGAGATAGGGGATGATGCGCGCGTTCAGGCCGGCCGTCACCGCACGGGTCCGGTAGCTGAGTCCCTCCGAGACATCGTGGCCGCAGGTCACGCTCAGGCCGGTCTCGTCCCGGATGATGGCCTTGACCTGCAGCTCGTGTGACGGATTGTTGTGGCTCGCATAGCCGGCCACCGCAAACGCCCGGACCTGATCCCGATCCACCATCGCACGGACGACTCGACGCACCTGGTCCGGGTCGATCGGGGCGATCTCGCTGCCGTCGATCTCCAACCGGCCGTCGAGGATGGCGATCGGCCGATGCTTGATCTCCGACGGATCGAAGCGGCAGTAGGACGGCATGATGAGCATGCCCACCTTCTGGCCTTGACCCTCGACGATAGCATTGGTCGCCAACGTGGTCGAGACCGAGACCAGATCGACGTCCGCGAGCCGGTCTGCGTCCAACTGATCGAGGGCATTCTCGATGCCGACGGTGAGATGGAGCTTGGTCGTGAGTGCCTTGGCCTTCTGAACCACGCGCTTGCGGCGGAAGTCGTAGAGGACGGCGTCGGTGTACGTTCCCCCTGCGTCGATGCCCAGGCCCAGTTCGACCGAAGGCCCGGCAGAACGAGAGGAAGGCCCGTCGGCAGCGTCAAAGACCAGCGTGTGCTTCCGCCCCACACGGGCGTCGCGGCGTTCCCAGACGGGCGCGGCCTGGAGCCCCTTGCTGACGGCGTCGTAGACGGTCACGTGATGCGGCAAGACCACGAGGATCTCGTCGGTCGTCTGGCGCGCGGTGAGCAGCTTGGTGAGCAGCTCACCCGTTCCGTCGAGCACCTCGTACTTCCAGCCGAACTCCTCGGCCATCGACCGGGCGATGTCGGCGTAGTCGCGCCGGCGCCCGGCCACGCCAGTATCGATGAAGGCCGCCCGCTGGTAGGTTCGCTGCCAACTGTTGAGGAAGTGCCGGATCGCCTCGGCGTTCTCCCGTCCGTACTTCTCGACCAGCTCATCGAACTCCAGGTCCGTCGGCCCGGGGCCCACAGGACCGGCCTCCTTGCCCTCCTCCATGGACACCGGTCGCGTCTTCTCGTCGACCCATCCCGCCGAAACGTAGTACGTGCCCGGATACCGGGCGAACTGCTCCTTGTAGGCCGCGTCCGATCCGAGGAACAACGCGATGCAGTCATGCACCCGCGGAATCGCCAGCGGGACGTTTCGGGCATGGATCCCGACCGTGCCCAGGCCACACACCCCGTAGGCGACGGCGATCATGTCCCCCCGTCGTTCGGACGACGCCTCGTCGATGGCGGTTTGGAGTCGCTTCCGGAGTTCGTTGGGGCTCCTATGCAACCCGCCCGGCAGGAACTGCATGGAAACGTCCGCGCCAAGCCGGGCCGCTGCCGCCCGCAGATCGACCGCCAGCACCCCGCAGCCGATGACGTGCAGGCGGAACGCCCCCGCGCCATCGCCCTTCTCGCTACCGTCTTGACGAGTCTGCATGGTCACAGCCGCATCGACCGAACGGGCCGGCGGCTTCCCCTATCGGCTGCCTACCCCGTCGATCATAGGGCCTGGGACGGCGCGACTCAATGCATGGGAGGTCGGACGGTCGGACGGATCAGGCCACGCCCCCCTGCTCATGATGCTGACCTCAAGCCTGGCGCCGACATCGACGACCCGCCAAGGTCATCAGGCCCAGCGCGCCCAGCATCAGCGGCAGGAGCAATTTCGCCACACCGCCGCACTTCCAGACGGCGTTCACGTGCAGGTCGGTGTCCATGACGATCGTCGTGGTGTCGTTGGCGTCGAGGGTCGCGTAGTTGGCGTCGTTGGGGTGACCGGGGTCAAAGATCTGCCAGTGCCTGAACGACTTGCCCTCGACCGGGAGGGCCGTCAGCGTCACCTCGGTGCCAGCCGGGAACTGGATGTCCTCGGGATCGTCCGGCTCGGGCTGGACGTCCACGTCCCCCCACACGCCGTTGGTCTCGGTCAGCGTCAAGGGCAGCATCGGCAAGGCGACATGCAGCGCCCAGTCGTCCGAATCCGGCTTGGTGAACGACTCGGTCCCGCCGCCTGTCCGCTGGAAGGTCGACCCGAAGGCGCCGGTGCGCGGGTTGTAGAAGCGGCAATTGAACGTCTGGCCGGCCGCTGCGCTCAGGTTGACGTTGAATGTCGTCGAGGAGCCGGTCTTCGAATAGACAACGTACTCCCGCCCCGGGTCGGCCAGACAACACGTGCCCGAGTCGCTCAGCTCGTTGTGCGGCGCCATCGTGTCGAGCTCGTAGACGTGCTCGTTGAACAGTCGGCTGGCGTAGCCCAGCCAATCCCGCTTGTACATCCCCTTGTCGCCGCCGGGCACGTAGGGGTCGTAGCCCATAATGCCCGTCTGGTCCGTTTCCTGACCGGCGTCGGCGTGGAAGAAGTAGCTCCCCCCACCCGTCGTAAAGGTCCAGACGGCGGTCCTCACGCCGTCGCCCATGTAGGGCTCGCCCTCCAGGAAGAAGTAGGGCTTCGTGGGCGTGGCGGTAAAACCCGACACGGCGTTCGCGTTCTTGTCGTCCCCGCCAAACGTGCTGCTCATCACCAGGTCCACGGTCGAGCGGCGATTGGACCAGTCCATCCACATCTGGCCACGAGACCTGAAGAAGTCCCTGAAGTGATCGCCCATGTTGCCTTCGTCGTATGAATGCTCGTCGAAGAACACGAAAAAGACGTTACCGAACTGCCCGAGGTCGTCGATGGCCTTGATGGCCAGCCGCTCCCACACCCACTGCGTCTTCTTGGCGTTCGACCAGCCGTCGCTCCACGTCTGCTGCCAGACCTCAGTCCCGGGCGTGGCGATCCTCACGCCGTCGGGCAGGTTGGTCGTCAGGTGCCCGCCGTTCTCGGTGTTGAACGGGTGATACTCCCAGGCGTCATGGTTGCCCTTGATCCAACCGGTGAACACGGTGTAGCCCACCAGCACGTCCTTGCTCTTGGCGTAGCTGCACATGTCGCGCATCCGCGACCAATAATGCGTCAAATCACCGTCCGGCCCGTCGTCGTAGCTCTGCAGGTCCCATTGATAGAGCTGATCATTCGCCAACGCGCCGGAGGTGTGCCGCGCCCAAGGCGTCACGCACGGGTAGACGTATCCCCACCGATTCTCGATGACGCTGCCGTCCTGTTTCTGTCGGGCAGCCAGGAAGGACCAGACGTGGATAGCGCGGATCCCCCGAGCTGCACAATCGTCGATCCACTCCCGATGGTCAAGATTGCTGTTCTGCGTCGCGCATTGCGTGCCGCTGTCACCGGCGAACAGCAACGGCTGGCCCTTGTAGGTGACGTAATGGCCGCTTGGGCTGACACTGAGGCACTCCGTCAACACGGTCAGCGCCGCGTCGTCCGAGGCGATCGTCCCACACGCGTCGGTCACCACGCAGCAATAGATGCCCCCATCATCGGGCTCGACGTCGGCAATCTGCAAGGTCGCCGTGGTCGCGCCCGAGATGTCGCCACCGTCGCTCAGGTCGCCCCCGTCCTTCTGCCACTGGTACGTTAGGGTACCCGCACCGACGACGGCCACGGTGAACGTCGCGGTGTTGCCCAGGCACTCCTCCTGCGACTCGGGCTGTTGCGTGATGGTCGGCACGGCGCTCACCGACAGCATCGCCGCGTTCGAAACGACCGTGCCGCAGTCGCCCGTCACCACGCAGCGATAGTCCCCGTTGTCGGCCGGTTCGGCGTTGGCGATCTGCAGCGTCGACGTGGTCACGCCCGAAATGTCGCCGCCGTCGCTCAGGTTCTCCCCATCCTTCTGCCATTGATAGGTCAGGTTGCTGCCCGTTGCTGTCACGTTGAAGATGGCCGTATCGCCCGGGCAAGCCCCGAGGTCGCTCGGATGCTGCGTGATCTCCACGGCAGGCGAGCAGGCCGGCTCGCCGACGATCGAGACGCAGTCGAGCCGGCGGGTGTCGTCACTGCCCCCGACGAAGTGGAACCTCACGCCGGTGATCGTCCCGGTCAGGTCGACCTCCGTCTTCTGCCACGATCCGACGGCGCCCACGTTGGCCACGGAGACCCAGTTCCCGTTTCGCAACACCTGGGCCTCGATGCTCGCGCCGCTGTCGTTCCAGCAGTAGAACGCCAACTTCAGATTGGTGTAGTCGGCCGTGGTGAAGGACGGGCTCACCATCCACCGATTGCCGTTGTAGCTTCGGTACGCGTAGCCCCACGAGCTGCCGCACGCGTCCTGCGTGCCCGTCTCGTAGTACACGGTGCAACCGGCGTCGCTCCAATCGTCGTAGTACATCGCCCATCGGCCGCAGGGGTTGCTGTCGAAGTTGTCCTCGAACAACACCACCGAAACCGCCAGCACCGCCTCATCCGAGATCGCGACGCCGCAGTCGTCCGTCACGACGCAGCGGTAGTTACCCTCGTCGGATGACTCGGCGTTGGCAATCTGCAAGGTGTCTGTCGTGACGCCGGAGACGTCGCCGCCGTCGCTCAGGTCTTCGCCGTTCTTCTGCCACTGGCACGTGACCGTCCCCGAGCCGATCGCGGCAATCGTGAAGACCGCCGTCTCGCCCAGACGGACTTCTTGCGACGTCGGCTGCTGCGTGATCGTCGGCGCGGTGTCCACCGTCAGCGTCGCGGCGTTCGAGGTCGCCGTGCCGCAATCGCCCGTCACGACGCAGCGGTAGTTCCCGCTGTCGGCGACCTCGGCATTGGCGATCTGCAGCGTATCGGTCGTCGCGCCCGAGATGTCCCCGCCGTCGCTCAGATCGCCGCCGTTCTTCTGCCACTGGTACGTCAGGTTGCTGCCCGTCGCCGCCACGGTGAAGACCGCCGTCTGACCCGGGCACACCGCCAGGTCGGACGGATGCTGGGTGATCTCAACCGCGGGCGAGCAATCGGGATCCCCCACAATCGAGACGCAGTCCAAACGCCGCGTCTGCCCGCTGCCCCCTTTCAGCTTGAAGCGCACGCCCGTGATCACGCCGCTCAGGTTGACTTGCTTCTGGGTCCACGACGAAGCCGTCCCGACCTCGGTCAGCTCGCCCGTCCAGGCCCCGTCCTGCTTGACGGCCACACTGACGCTCGCGCCGCTGTCGTTCTTGTACCAGAACCGTAGCTTGAGATTCGTATACCCATCGGTGGTGAACGACGTATTCACCATGCAGCGATCGCCGTCGTACTCGCGGTAGGCGTAGCCCCAAGTGCTCCCGCACGCGTCCTGCGCGCCGGTGTAGTAGTAGACGGTGCACCCGGCATCCGTGCTGCAGTCGCCGTAGTAGATCTGCCAGCGACCACACGGGTTGGTGTCGAAGTTGTCCTCGAAGAGCGTGTCGCCTGATGCGGCGTTGGCGCTGACACCCAGCGACAACAACCAGACGACAAGCACCACACACGGTCGGTTGGGGGTTGCTCTTTCCCGACGCATGACCGGTCTCCGGTTCGAACGGATAGGATTGCGAACGGTGAAATGCCCTCGCTGTCTTGCTGTCGTTACTGTACCCAAACGGGGGGGCTGTCGCCAACGAAATCCCCCTAAACCAGGGCTGATGGGCATCTGCAGACTTGACCGCGCTGTTGCAATCCATGCAGCGGCAGGGCTATTCTGCTCCCGCGGAGATCCCGACATGGACTACGTGGACTATGCAGGCCGCCCGGGCAGACGTGGCATGTGGAAGTGGTACATCTGCGGGATTCTCTTTCTGGCAACGGTTCTGAACTACCTCGACCGTCAGACGATGTCGATCTGCGGGACGAAGATCTGCGAGGAATTCCATCTGTCCAACGAGGAGTTCGGCGAGCTGCTCTCGGCGTTTCGTTGGACCTACGCAATCATGCAGATTCCAGCCGGTTACCTGGCCGACCGGTTCAACGTTCGGTTGGTGTATGGTTTCGCCGTGGGGATCTGGTCGGCTGCCGGGGCGGCGGCCGCCTTCGTCGCCGGGCCCGGCGCACTGGCCTGGACCCGTCGCGTCCTGGGCCTGGGCGAGGCGTTCAACTGGCCCTGCGCATTGCGTGTCACCGCGAATATGCTCCCGCCAGAGGATCGCGGGTTGGCCAACGGCGTCTTCACCAGCGGCTCGGCCGCCGGCGCCCTGATCGCCCCGCTCATCATCACGCCGATCGCCAACGCCTTCGGTTGGCGGGTCGCCTTTTTCGTGATCGGCGCGCTGGGGGCCCTCTGGCTCGTCCTGTGGTGGCGGGCAACCCGACGCCCGGGGGCGCTCGAGCGCGATGATCAGCCCAACGGCGTGCCGCAACCGTCACCCTCCGCCGGCCCGCCGCTGACCAGACAGCTCGTCGTCACGTTGACGCATCCTGGCTTCTGGCTGCTGATGCTCGTGTCCGCGACCATCAACCCCTGCTGGTATTTCTGCGCCGACTGGATCCCCAAGTACATGCACGACCAGCGCGGGTTCGCCTTTTTGACGGCGGGATTGGTGGCCACGCCGATCTACCTCGGCGCCGACATCGGCAATATCGGCGGCGGCGGCCTGGTCAAGTATCTCACGCTTCGAGGCCAGTCCATCCGCCGCGCACGCGGGACGACCGTCTGCATCGGGGCCATGCTCATCCTGCCCGCCGTGATGGCCGGTTACGTCAGCAGCGATTACGCCTGCATCGCCCTGCTGACCCTGGCCGCGATCGGAATCATGTCCGTGTCGGCCAACTACCTGGCGGCGCTGCAGGACATCTCGTTCGCCAGCGTCGGGTTGGTCGCCGGCATCCTGGGCGCGTTCGGCAACGTCATCGGCGCGACCGTCAACCCCCTGATCGGCAAGTACATCGACGCGACGGGCCACTATCATCTGATCTTTGTGCTGCTCGGCGTGCTCCCGTTGATTGGGCTGTCGGCGCTGCTCGCGTTCGACACCGTCGTCGCGCATCGCGCGAAAAGCTCCGCGGGCGCCTCCGTAGGCACAGAAACTGACCAGCAAGCGAGTAACGCATGCGACGAAGAGAATTCCTAGCGACCACGGCAGTCTCGGCGTTGGGCGCCTCGGCGCGAGAGGGACTGGCGGCCAGCGCAAAACGGGCGACGAAACGGCGCAAGGATCCCGACGCCGCCAACATCCCGCGCTGGCGCGGGTTCAACCTCCAGGAGATGTTCGGCTGGGGCAGGAAGCCCGGGCCCTTCTCAGCGCTGGACTTCGAGCTGATGGCCGACTGGGGATTCAACTTCGTCCGACTGCCCCTGACCTATTGGAACTGGAGCGATCGCCGGAACTGGATGAAGATCGACGAGAGCCCCCTCGAGTACATCGACCAGGCCGTCGAGCTGGGCCGGCAACATGGCATTCACGTCAGCCTGAACTTCCATCGGATCCCTGGATACTGCATCACCCAGGCGGACGCCGAGCCCGCACTGCTCTTCCACGGTCCGGCCAAGCAGAGACAGAAGGCCCTGGACGCCGCCATCTATCACTGGCAGCACTTCGCGCGGCGCTACAAAGGCATCCCCGGGGGGCAGCTCAGCTTCAACCTGCTCAACGAGCCCCCCTTTGCCCTCGCCGACGAGGCACTGACCAGGGCGCTGCAGGCGCAGCTTCCGGAATTCGCCGCCTTCCTGATCACCGAGCGCGACTACGAACAGGTCGTCCAGGCGTTGGTGGCGGCGATCCGGCAGGTCGATCCGGACCGGCTGATCGTCGTGGACGGTCTCAACGTCGGTCGGAAACCTGTCCTTGGCCTCGCCGATCTGGGGCTCGTGCACGGCACGCGCGGGTATGATCCGGTGGGGTTGACCCACTATCGCGCTTCGTGGACCGCCGACGGCCCGCCCTGGCTGACCAACAGGACCCCGCCCACCTGGCCGCTGTTGGTCAAACAGAGGGACTTCAAGCACCCCTTGATGGGAACCCTCCTGGGCTGCGGGCGTTGGAACAAGCCGCGTCTCCGTCGAGAGCTGATTGACCCTTGGAAGGGGCTGGAAGCCAAGGGCGCCCCGGTCCACGTGGGAGAGTGCGGCGTCCACAACCAAACGCCCCACGACGTCACGCTGGCCTGGATGCGTGACGCGCTGTCGCTCTGGAAGGAAGCGGGATGGGGATATGCCCTGTGGGAGCTGCGCGGCACGTTCGGCGTGCTCGACAGCCGCCGATCCGACGTGAAGTATGAGACCTGCAAGGGCCACAAGCTGGACCGAAAGATGCTCGCCCTGCTCCAGGAATTCTGAGGACCGGACAGGTGGCAAGTCATGCGCGAAAGGGCGGACGGCTGATGACGATGGGAACCAGGCTTGTCGGCATCTTGCTGGCCTCGATCTTGTCGACGGAACTCACAGTCGGGGCGGACGCTGCGGCGGAAAATCTCTTCTGGCCCGACAAGACGCGCAAGATCCTGCTGGTCGTTCCGGACCGGCCCGACCCGCTCGAGGCGTACGCCGCCTCCGAGTTGAGCAAGCATGTCCGGCGACTAACCCGTCTCGAGCCGACCGTCGTCCCGGCGTCTCAGGCCAACGAAGGAAAGACGCGAAGCGCCGACGTCCTGGCCGTCGGGCGAATCGCCAGCAGCACGTTCCTGAAGCACCTCGCCGAGAAGGACCTCTTCAAGCCCAACACCTCCCTCCAGGGCTACGCGCTGCGGATCGACGCGAGCCCTGGTGACGCTGACGACAAGCGCTGGACGGCGGTGCTGTGCGGCGCCGATCCGCTCGGCGTGCTCTACGCGGTCCGCGACTTCTGCCATTATCACTTCTACAAAGACCGGAATCGCGTCGTCCTGCGACCCGTCCGCTGCGAGCTTGCGCCGCGAATCCAGGCCCGCATCCTCTCGGAGTCCGGCTGCAATCTGTTCGGCAAGCGCGATTACGGCGACGACCCACGCGCGCCACGGCTGAACCACACCTTCCTCGACTGGCTGAGCGAGTGGAAGGCGACGCACATCCTCGTCTGGTGGTGCTGTGACAAACGCTACGACCCGCTCTGGAAGGACCTGATCGAGGCCGCCCACGCTCGCGGGCTGAAGATCCTCCGCGGGCTGGTCCCCTTCCGGCCCGACCACGAGCACGCTCCCGCGCACCTGGCGGTCTACAAGGCCGGCAAGAAATCGACCGAGGCGGCCAACTGCCCGCGCGATCCGGCGGCGCGGCAGTGGTACGCCCGCCGCGTCGTCGAGCTGGTCACGCGGGAACCCCGCATCGACGGCATGGTGATCGAATCACCTTACCACGACGGCGTGTGCTGCACGTGTCCGAAGTGTGCGAAGGACCCCATGCCAGAGACGGAGATGATGGACGAGCTGTTCGGCCTGATCCGCAAGGCCCGGCCCGACGTCATCCTGGGCCGGTGCATCAAACGGCCCGTCCCGGACCAAGCGGCGGCCAAGCGTCTGGCCGCCGACCTCGCACCGCTCGACGCCCACGTCGACTGGTACTACAACACCTTCCGTGATCGGGCCCACCGGAAGCGCTGGCACGCCATCGGCCCGAAGTGCGCGACCTACCTGCGGACGTATCGGTCCGCGTTGAAGGGTCAAGACGTCCCCAAAGAAATCGAGTTCCTCTACAACGACTTGCGCATGAGCGCCGAGGCGGGCGTCATCGCCCACGGGTTCTGCTACCGGTTCTACGGCGGCCGGTACGGCAGCTTCCGTGTCGAGGACGACGTTGCGATCATGAAGGCCTCCCCCGGCAAGAGAGGGCCGCTTTCGCTTGCGTTGGTGTGTGAGGCCGCGTTCGATCCGTTCGTCTCCCGGCAGGCCCGGGCCAGGAAGATCGCGCGGATCCGTGCCCTGACGCTACCCGACTACCCGCGCAAGACCGGCCCAAAGGTGGTCACCGCCATGACGGCCGGCGGGGACCTGCCCAAGCCCAGCAAGTGCTTCCGCTACCACTACGGCATTCGCGACGAGAGTTTCTGCGGCGCCCAGGTCTGCGTGGACTTCGACAACGACGGGAAGCGGGAGATCGCTTTCGGCTCGCGAAAGAGGCGGGGCCTCTCCATGCTCAACGCGGCCGACGGCAAGGTCATCTGGAGCAAGGCCTTCACCGGCGACTACCAGTCCGTCAGCGCTTGCGACCTCAACGGCGACGGAACCTACGAGATCCTATACACGACCTCAGGCCCTGGACGCCTGTACGCATTGGACAAGAGCGGCAAGATCTTGAGGTCATGGGACGCGGGCGACTGGAAGTTGGGCAACGCCCCGGTCGTCATCGACGGCGATGACGATGGCGTGCTCGACGGATACTTCGGCACGCGGAGCAAGTACCTGATCCGGCTAAACATGCGGGATCTGACGCTCATCCGGCGGCGCCCTGGCTGGCTGCAGTGTGGCTGCCACACCTCGGCGATGGACGTGGACGGCGACGGCCAATGGGATCTCTTCGCCGGCTGCGGCGACATCAACGCGCCGATCAAGGGCACGCTGCACCGCTACGACCCGACCACGCTGAAGAGCGTTTGGGCGTTCCCCACCGGGCACAGCGCGGCGAGCTCCGATCCCGTCCTCGTCGATATCGACGGCGACGGCCAGGTGGAGATCGTGCACTCGGTCCACAACTACAAGGACGACCCGCGTCAGGGCGTCTCGGCGTATGAGACCGATGGCCGGCGGCTCTGGAAGGTCGAGGGCATCGCCGGCGAGGACAGCCCGAACGTCTGGGACCTCGATGGCGACGGCCAGGTCGAGATCGTGGGCATGACGTTCGGGGGTGAGGTCTACTGCCTCGACGCCAAGGGCCACGTCCGCTGGCGAAAGGACCTCCGCCCGGAGCTGGACGACCGCGCCCGCGCCTACATGGCGCCCATCCTCTGTGACGTCAACGGCAACGAGGACCTCGAGATCGTCGTCATGAGCAACGGCGGATACGCTGACCCGAAAGCCGGCCAACCGCTCAAGGCCAACGGCGTGCTCTTCGCCCTGTCGGCCAAGGGCGAGGTCCTCGACCGATTCGACGTCGGAGCCGCACGCTACTGGGGCCACGCCTTCTACTGCAACATCGACGATGACCCCACCATGGAACTGGTGGTCTCGGGCTCCGGCGGCTTGGACGTGATCAAGACCTGCGGCCTGGGGCCCAACACCGAGCACTTCCAGCGGCGCCGCAGCTACCGCCGGCTCAACGTCATTCCCTGGGCCTATCAGGACGACTACTTCATCTACCGCGGCACCCGGTACGGCGTCGTTCACCAAGCCGATGCGCTCGTGCTCCCGAAGGACCAACACGGTTACCAGCCGTCGGGCAGTGTTGTCACCGCATTGCTGACCTTGCCAGCGGGTTGCCGCTTCGATCGCTTACGCTACCGGGCTCAGACGCCCGAGGGGACAGGCATCTCCGTCAGCCTTCTCGACAAGCACAACTCGGTGCTCCTGGAAAACGTCAAGCCGGACCAGCCGCTCGCGATCGCCAGCGCGGTCCGAATCCAGTTCGAGTTCGCGACCGACCGAAAGTCAGCCACGCCCACACTGGACGCCTACGCGCTGTCTTTCTGCAGGACGAGGCCCTAGAACGAGGACACCAACCATGCAACACACGCGTAGCTGCCTGCTACTTGCCGCGACACTCCTGAGCAGCGTCGTCAATGGGACGCGCGCCGCCGAGCCTATCCAAGCGCCTTCGCAATCCGCGTTCGCCAACGTCGTGAGCTACGGCGCGAAGGGAGACGGCCTTGCCGACGACACCGACGCCCTGCAGCGCGCGGTCGATGCGAAACGTCGCGCGGTGCGCCTGCCAAGGGGTCGCTATCGCATCACCCGGCCGATTGTCGTCAACCTCGACCGCGTCGGGCCGATGTCGATCGTCGGCGACGGGACGGCCACGCTCATCATGGCCGGCCCGGGGCCGGCGATCCATCTGGTCGGCACCCACGGCGGCACGGCCGATCCCAAGACCGTCAAACCCAACGTCTGGCAGAACCAGCGCTCGCCCCGCGTCGACGCGATCGAGATCGTCGGCGATCATCCCGAGGCCGTCGGCATCCGCGCCGAGCTGACCATGCAGCCGGTCTTCTCGCACCTCGTAATCCGCAAGACATTGCACGCCATTCACTTAGTCACACGCAACCGGAACGTCATCGTCTCGCAGTGCCACCTCTACGAGAACCGCGGGGTGGGTGTCTTCATGGAGCAGGTCGACCTGCACCAGATCAACATCGCCAACTGCCACATCAGCTACAACGGCGGCGGGGGCGTCGTCGTGCGAGACAGCAGCGTGCGCAACCTGCAGATCGGCACGTGCGACATCGAAGGGAACATGTCCCCCGACGGCCCGCCGACGGCCAACATCCTCATCGATACCCGCAAGGGAAAACGCAAGGGAGACGTCGACGTCCGCGAGGGCGCCATCGTCGGCTGCACGATCCAGCACACCGGCAAGGCGCCCGGCTCGGCCAACGTCCGCTTCATCGGTCGAAACGACGGCCCGCCCCTCAGCGTCGGCCGGTTCACCATCGCCGACAACGCCATGAGCGACGTCGCCGTCAACATCCACCTCCAGCACGCCCGCGGCGTGACGATCACGGGCAACACGCTGTGGCGGGGCTTCGAGCACAACCTCCTCGTCGAGGGCAGCTCGCACATCCTAGTGGGCTCGAATCTCTTCGAGCGTAACCGGATCTACCGGCCGCTCATCGCGCACAACGGCGTGCGCTTCCGCGACTGCACCGACTGCACGCTCACCGGCCTGCACCTCCACGACACCAAGCAGCCCGGCGCCGGCCTGATTCTACAACGCTGCCGATGGTGCAACGTCACGAACTGCCTCGTCGTCGACTGCAATCACGCCGGCGTGCTGATGGAAGACGTCGAACACGTCCGCCTGTCCGACTGCATCATCCGCGACACCCGGCCGAACGCCAAGAGCCCGATCGCCCTCCGACTCACCACCGGCCGGGGCAACATGATCGTCAACAATCTGATGGCGGGCCGAACCGAGATCGCCCCCGGCGCCGCTCGCGTAGCAGGGAACTACGACGGTCGATCAGGCTCGGATTGAGTCGTCGCGAAGGCAACGTCACCACCGCGTCAGGCCCGGCCGATCCGCTCGAGGAACTCCGCTTCGTCAATGACCTCGACCCCGAGCTGGTCGGCCTTGTTGACCTTACTGCCCGGGTCGGCGCCCGCGACGACGAAGTCGGTCTTCTTGCTGACGCTCCCCGTCGCCTTGCCGCCCAGCTCCTTGATCAGGTCCTGGATCTCCTTGCGGCTGAAACGCTCGAGCGTGCCCGTCACGACGATCGTCTTGCCGTCCAACGGGCGCTCGCCCACGGGTGCGCGGCGTTCCTCCGTCATCTTGACGCCGATCGCAGCGAGGTGCTCGACGGTGCGTCGGCCGGCGTCACTGCCGAACCATTGTTGAATGGTCTGCGCCACCACCGGGCCGATCTCCTCGACCTGTTCCAGCGTCTCCGTGGAAGCTTGTGCAAGCTCATCCATCGACGTGAACCGCTCAGCCAAGATCTCGGCGGCTCGGGCCCCGACGTGGCGGATGTTGAGCGCGGCGATGACCCGCGCCAAACCGCGCGTCTTGCTTACCTCAATGCCGCCCAAAAGGTTATCAACGCTCTTTTCCCCCATCCGCTCCAGGCCGATCAGCTCGTCGCGGTGCTCATGCAGGCGGTACAGGTCCGCGAACTCACGGACCAGACCCCTGTCGACCAGCTGATCGATCAGCGCCGGCCCCACCCCCTCGATGTCCATCTGGTCGCGGGCGCAGAAGTAGCGGAGCTTCTCCTTGATCTGGGCCGGACACTCGGGGTTGATGCACCTCAGAAACACCCCCCCCTCGTCGCGGGCCACCGCGCCGTCGCATTCGGGGCATCGCTCCGGTTGGGAGATCGGCCTGGCGTCGTCAGGCCGCTTCTCCTCCACGACCTTGACGACCTGCGGGATGATCTCGCCGGCCTTCTGGACGCGAACGGTATCCCCGATCATGACGCCCAGACGTTCGATCTGGTCGAAGTTGTGCAGGCTGGCCCGCTGGACGGTGGTGCCCGACAGTTGCGTCGGCTCGAGCTGCGCCACGGGCGTGATCGTCCCGAGCTTGCCAACCTGGTAGACGACGTCGACCAGCCGGGATTCCGCCTGATCGGCAGCGAACTTGTAGGCGATGCACCAGCGCGGGTATCGGCTGGTCGCGCCGAGGGCGTCGCGCTGATCGAATCGGTCGACCTTGACAACCAACCCGTCCGTCTCGTAATCGAGTTCGCGTCGCTTCGTATCCCATTCGCAGACCATCTCAATGACGGCATCGACGGAAGGGCACAGCCGTTGATGCGGACTAACAGGAATCCCCCACCCCGCCAACGCTGCAAACAACTCAGACTGCGAGGTCTCGACTTTTCGACCTTTCGACTTTTCGACTTTTTGACGTGTCGACGTCTCGACGTGTCCCACCCCGTGTGCGATGAACGCCAACCCCCGCCCGGCCACGATGCGGCTGTCCAGCTGCTTGAGCGTACCGGCGGTGGCGTTCCGCGGGTTGGCGAACGTGGGTTCGCCCGCCGCCTCGCGCTCGGCGTTGAACCCGCGGAAGTCACTGATGGGCCAATACACCTCGCCGCGGACCTCCAGCACGTCGGGCACGTCACGACCGGCCAGTCGCAATGGCACGGTCCGGAGCGTCCGGACGTTCTGCGTCACGTCGTCGCCTGTGGTCCCGTCGCCACGCGTGGCCGCCAGGACCAGTCGACCGGCCTCATATCGGAGCGAGACTGCTACCCCGTCGATCTTGGGATCGACGACGTACGCGTAGTCCTCCCCTCCCAGCCCGCGACGCACGCGGTCATCGAACTCCCGCAGCTCGTTCTCGTTGTACGTGTTGTCGACCGACAGCATCGGGACGGTGTGCCGGACGCTAGTGAACCCCTCCAGGGGCTCGCCGCCGACCCGCTGCGTCGGCGAATCCGGCGTGATCAACTCGGGGTGCTCGGCCTCCAGCCGCTTCAGTTCGTCCATCAGCCGATCGTACTGGAGGTCGGTAATGACCGGCTCGGCGCGAACGTAGTAGAGCGTGTCGTGCCGGCGGATCTCCTCGCGAAGTCGCTCGATGCGCCGCCGGATGTCCTGGTTCTGGGCCATCTATAGCGTCCTGGTCCCGCTAGGCGCGCTGTTCCATGAACCGGTCGATCTCGTCGAAGAACCGGTGCAGCATCGTCTCGCAAGCGAGAACCAGATCCTTCATCGGACTCCATTTGAGTCGAAGAACATAACCGTGTCTGAAGAAATGGCGGAACCGAAGGAAGGCCTCGAGGTCCTCCTGCAAGGCTACAGAGATCACCGGCACCCGTTCTCCCTCCGACCGAGCCATCTGCTCGAGAAGTCGCCGGTGCCAGGATTCCCCCGTCGGCATCGAACCATCCGCCTCCAACGCGATTCGTTTGAGGACGTTCTCGATGCCACCGTAGAAGGAGTGCAGGATGGCGGCCAGCGCCGACAGCTCGACGGGCGTCGGGTCCTCAACCCGGCACTTGTCGATCAGGTCCCGATGCGTCTCGATCAGCGCAGAGAGCTCTGCGCGCTCCACCTCGATCTGCTTGCGTAGCCTATCCGACACGCACCAACTCCCCTTCTTCCTTCAGGTACCGGGTAAACGGGGTGTCTTGGTCTAGATCCACCAAGTCGAGCTCCTGGTTCGCCGCCCCCCAAGCCACGCCCATGGCGCGGAAGAACTCCGCTGGCGGCAGACCGCTCACGGCAAAGTCGAGGTCAGATCCCTCACGCAGCTTCCCCGTCGCCGCCGAGCCGAACAGGTAGACCTCCTTCGCGCCGGCCTGGCGAAGCGCGGCCGCCACCTTTTCGACGACGTCACGGAGGTTCTCGTCCATGTCCCGGCCTCCGTTGTCAGAGCCTCGAGCCCTGGCTGTGCGCCAGGCCCGGCCCACGCGCGCCCAACTACATCCATTCTACCTCGTGCACGACTACGGGTTGGGGATCATGCACAGAAACTTGCACACGGCGTCGGAGGTATTGCGGAACTGGTGCATCTCGTCGGGGGGCACGAAGATGACGTCGCCGGCCTTGAAGGGACGTTCGCCGTCCGCGCCGACCACCGTCCCCGTGCCCTCGACCACGAAGACCTCGTGCTCGAACCCGTGCGCGTGATGGGGCGTGTGCCCGCCCGGGTCCACCTCGTACAGCCGCATGGCAAACGTGGGCGCACCGTCCTTCTCGGCGATCAGCCAACGGACCCGAACGTCCTTGGCGCCCTCCATGTCCACCGGCTCGTTGGGAACGCTCTCGACCGATTTGAGGATCATGGCATGAGCTCCTGAACCTGTCCCGTCCGGCAAGGGCACACCGAACCGTTACGTCAACCACCGGCCGCTGTCGCGCTGGTAGGACAGGATCTCGTCTTCGGAGAAGTACAACGCAATCTCGGCCTCGGCCGTCTCTGGCGCGTCGCTGCCGTGGACCAGGTTGTAGGTGTCAGTGATCGAGTGATCACCGCGGATCGTGCCCGGTTCGGCCTGGCTGCCGAAGGTCTTGCCCATCATCTTGCGGCAGACGTCGATGGCGTGGGGGCCCTGCAGGACCATCACGACGACCGGCGAGGCGGTGATGTAATCGATCAGCCGCGCATAGAAGTCCTTGCCCTGATGCACGGCATAGTGCCGTTCGGCCAGCTCGCGGGAGATCTGCATCAGCTTCATCGCGGCGATGTGCAGGCCCTTGGCCTCGAACCGCGCGATGATCTGCCCGACAAGTTGCCGCTGCACCGCATCCGGCTTCAGAATGATCAGTGTCTGTTCCATCAATCCGTCCAATGCTGCAACCAGGTCGACAGCCGGCACGCCACCGTGCCGCCTCAAACGCACGGGTGCTACTGTAAGCAGCAGATCGGCCCAACGTCAACTGCGACTGGCGGCCTGGTCAGGCCGAGCGACGTCAGGACGCAAAGGCGGGCATCGAGCGGACCTACGCCGGGGACAGCGCCCGAGGGGGAGAAGCCGGGGCATGGGCGCCAGACGACGCCTCTTCAGGCAGCGGTTCGGGGCCGAGCAGGTAGTCGAGCGCGAAGATCACGCCGCTGAGCCCGAAGAACAGGGCGTTGGCGAACGGACTGACGCTCGTCTCGCGGAACATCGCGTCAATGAAGAAGTCCAGGTAGAGGACCCAGTACAGCACGACGATGTCACGACAGACCGGTTCGGTGCCCATAGGAGGCAGTCGTCGGTAAAGGCGGATGCTCGCCTTGAGCAGGACGATCAGGAGCCACAGATACAGCGCCAACCCCACCAACCCGCACTCGGCCACGATGCTGAGGAAGTTGTTGTGTTCCATGGCCGATGAGGCGAAGGCGTAGTACGGACTCGACGGGTTGTGGGCGTAACGCATGGCGTGGTCGCGGAAGTGCCCGAAGCCCACGCCCAACACCGGCCGATCGAAGAACATGTCCCGTGTGATGAGGAACAGGCCCAGCCGAACGTAGATGGGCTCCACGCTCGTCACCCCCCCCGCCTCGCGACGGGTAGACGAGATGTCGCGCCAATTGTAGGCCGCCCCGGCGATGGAGACGGCCAGGATGGCCGACAGCCACACCCCTCGGCTCAGGCCCCGCCTCGACAACGCCACCCACAACGCCCCGGCGGCCAACAGCGCAAGCCAGACGCTCCGCGTCTGCGTCCAGAAGATCACCGGAAGCGTCGCCGCCGCCGCGAGCCTGCAGATCAGCCGAAGCACCGTGCCGTTGGTACGCGCGAGCACCAGGTTATTGAAGAAGACGTAGACCATGGTCAGGCCCATGATGGGCGAGGCCAGGAAGGGACCGCGAACGCGCCCCCAGTGAATCCCCTTGCTCGGGTCAGCAATGAAGGACGGCCAGACCAGCTGCCACAGCTTGAAATGCTCCGCCCATCCGATGAACGTCAGATACAGCCCCAAGAACAGAAAGAAGTACAACACCCGTCGGACGTCGAGGTCCGTGCGGATGGCCTGGACCATCAGTGCGAAGATGATGAACGGGAACCAGTAGCCGGCGATCAGCCGATAGTGAACGCTGGCGATGGCGATCGTCTGGAAGCCCGACACGAAGGCGGACACCGTGAAGTACGCCAGGATCGCCAGCATCAAGAGGCCTGCCGGATGCGCCCACCGGGTCCGAACCCGTCCCACCGCCACCATGACGATGAACAACACGACCAGGACGACCAGCAGGACGCGCGGGATGGTCAGATTGAAGAACCCCGGCAGGATGAGCCGGGCGAACTCCTCGTGTAGGAAGGCCAGCGTCGCGAACCAGACCAACACCGCCGCCAGCGGACTGCCCAGGACCGCGTACGTGATGAAGGCCGTCAGCGCCCCAACGGCGACCAGCCAATAGGGAATGAGCCCAGTCGGAACGACGAGAACCGTCGCAACCGTCAGCCCAAGGGCCACAGCCATCATCGCGAGGCTGATTCTCTGGCTGGCCAGTTGCATCGCTGTCGCACACCGTCACTGGGTCTACAGGATGGGAAGGTCGTCCTACCCGTGGACGACGCCAGCCGCAGGGCCTTGCCGGCTACAGGCGCCGGTAGATGAACCCGGGGATCACGTACCGCTGCTGATTGAGCACCACCCCCAACAGCCGGCCCTGATTCTGCTCTATCCGCTTCTTGGCTTCCCCGATCGACTCGCGGCGGGTGACGCCGGCGCGCGTAACCAGGATTACGCCGTCGACAAGCCCCGCCAGCGTCTGCGCCTCGGGATACCGATTGGCCGCAGCCGTGTCGATGATGATGTGATCCGCCAGGGCGTAGTCCTGCAATTGCGACATGACCGTCTGCAGCTGCTTGCTCCGCAGCAGGCCGAGGGGATGGTCGACCTCCCGGCCCGCCGACAGCAAATGGACGTTCGGTTGCCCGGTGGCGCACACGGCGTCGTCCAGCCCGGCCCCCCCGCGGAGGACCTCGGCCAGACCGGCGTCGGGACGGGCGCCCAGCACGTCCGGGAGCTGCGGATGATGCAGGTTGAAGTCGACCAGCAGCACGTTCAGCTCGCTGTTGGACTGGGCCCCCACGATGCCTAGCCCTGCCGCGATCTGGGTCGCGCCCTCATGCCGTTCTGCCGACGTGACCAGCAGCGTCTTGGGGACCTTGGTCTCGGGCGCAAAGAAGATGCTGGCCCAGAGCTGGCCCAACTGCCCCCGAGCCGACCGGCGGACATCCGGACCGGGCTCGGGGCTCGCCACGGCGACATCCTCGAGGACCTCATCGGACACGGCGATCTCTCCCGACAGTCGCCCCGCGCCTACGCCACGGGGCCGTGGTTTTCAAGACCTATACGACAACCCGTCGGCCCGTCTTCGGGATCGAGCCGAGCACCTGCGCCCCCAGATACCGTTCCACCTCGTGGATGCTCCGCAGCGTATGATCGAAGTGATCGGCCAGGAACGCGTACGCCAAGGCGAGGAGGAACGAAACCACGAACGCCACAAACGTGTAGACCGGCGTCCAGGGCACGGCGGGGCGATCCGGATCGGGCACACTGGCCGGATCCAGAAGCTGAATCGTGATCTCCTTGCGAGATCGCTGCTCGTCCGCCTGGGCCTGCAGCAGTTCGGTCTCCAGCGCGGCGTAGTTGATCCGCGCCGTCTTCAGATCCGCCTGCAGCCGATCATACTCCGGCAAGAGCTTGGCCAGGGCGTCGAGCTTCCGCGTCACCAGCGCGATCTGCTGCGCCACCTGATCCTGCTGCGCCTTGGTCGTCTGAATCTGAACATCGAGGGCCTTCTTCTCGGCCCGGAGCTCCTCGATGATCTCCAGCTTGGCCCGGGCGATCTCGACGTAGAGGTCCATCAGCTCCCTGTACGTGGGGGCGTACTGGCCCCGTAGCTTGTTGCGGTCGATGATCAGGTCGGCCAGCTTTCGCTTCATCTTGTTGACGATGTCGTTGTTCTTGAGGACTTCCTGCGGCACGATGATTCGCGGCTCGTCGGTCATCTCGAACAACGTGGCGGCGATCTGCTCCAGTTCCTTCTGCCACTCGGTGTCCTTGGCCGCATCGGGCGAGGGCTTGGCCAGCTCCATCGCCCGCGCCTCCAGGTCATTGACGTTCTTGCGGGTCAGGACCTCAGTCCGGGCAACCTCTTCGAGCTGCTCGGAGATCTGCTTCTGCAGGTTCTCCGCTCGCGCCAGCTCGGTCCCCAAGCGGATCTTCTCTTCCTCGAAGCGACGACGGACGATCTGGGCGCCGGCCTCCGTGCCGCTCTTGAGCAGCTGCTCCAGGATCACGACGTCGGCCATGTTGAGGACGCTCTCAGCCTGCGTCGTGGGCACCTTGCCGGGGGTGGCCTTGCCGAGCTGCTCAGAGAGGAAGGTGTTGAGCGCCTTCTGCGCGGGCGCCAGCGCAGTGTCCTTCAGTCCGTCGAGGCGCTCCTGGACCAGGTCTGACGTGTTCTGAAAGCTCTGCTTCTGCACCTCCCAGTAGCGATCGACGTAGCACGCAGCCAGCACGTCTGCGCCTCGCTGCGCCCGCTGGCCCGGCTTGTATCCGACGGTGTCCCTCAGACGGGCCGTGATGTCGAACACCTCAGACATCCCGACCGCCTCGCCGCCCGGCGTTTCCACGTCCATTTGCTTGCGGAACCGTCGCAGATCGGCCTGACGCGTGCTGATGAGCGTCTGCCCCGCCTTGTCCACCTCCTCGAAGATGGCGGCGAGCGACGCTCTGGCCTCCTCGATTCCCTTCAGGGCATCCTTGGCCTCGGTGCGATCTTTCGTATCTGCCGCCTTCTCAGTGGCGTCCAGCACGGCCTGGCGCTTCTTGCTCCACCGCTGATACAAATCGGCGTCCTCCAGCAGCGCCATCGTCCGACTGAGCACGAGATCGGACAGGATCATCTCGCGTTGGGTCTTGATGAAGACCTGCAGCGACCGGTCCGGTGAGACCTCCTGTATACGGGTGCTGATCCGTTTGGGCTGCTTGACCAGGATGGTCACGGAGGACTCGTAGACGGGATCGGCCTTCTTGCACGCAATGTACGTGCCGCCCGTCAACAGGACCACGATGATGATCATGCCCAACAGATGCGAGAAGACGATGCGCGTCAACTCGCGAAGGGTCCGGGTTGCAAAGGCTTCAGGCATAGTCGTTGCCCACCACTGCGAAATCGGTCGCTAGGGGCCCGCCAAGCCGAAACGTCTCCGACCGATCCTACGGGCCCACGTTGACGTTCAGATTCGGCACCTGCCCGCCGCCGCGCGTCTTGATCGTGCTCGGCTCGTTGTGAAGCTGATAGCCGAAGTTCAGGCTCGTGATGTACGAGTAGGGCAGGATCGCCCGAATCCCCTTGGTGAACACCTGATCGACCCAGTCGTCGAACTCGGCCAGCCCGCTCGTGGGCACATAGACGATGTCCATGTCCTGCATCCAGATGTCGTAGCGGAACTGGCTGAAGTCCGGCACCAGTCCCTGCTCGGTGCCCTTCTTCGCGGTTACGAGGTGGAGCAGGTCCACCAGCGCCCCTTCCGGGACCGGCACGCCCTTGCGGCGGATGAGCAGGACCTTGGTCCGCTCGGCCCGCGGCGTCGTCCCGCCGGCCGCGGCGATCGCCTGAACCAGGCTGATCGGCGTGGGCGTGGTGATCATGCCCGGAGTCGTCACCTCGCCCAACACGAACACCTTCTGGGGCGCCCAGCGGTTCATCTGCACCGTCACATCGATCTCTTCCAGATCCGCCTCGACGTACATCCGGTTGATGTCCCGACGCAGCTCCGCGATCGTCTTGCCGAACGCCATCACGGACCCGATATAGGGCAGGTCAATCGTGCCGTCGGGATTGACCGGCATCAAACGCGACTGACCACGGGGGGCGGTCGTGATGGCACGCTTCAGCTCGGCGATCTTGATGTTGGCCTTCTTGATCGTGACCGTCAGCTCGGGATTCTTGAGGTGCTCGCGGTACCGCCGCTTGAGCTCCCGTTCGAGGGCGTCGGCGGTCATGCCCGCCTCAGCCTGGTGCGTCCCGTCGGCCGCCCGCGGGAAGATCTCCACCTCCCCGATGAGCAGAAGCCGGATCGTCCCGTCACTACTGACGATCACCTCCTGGTCGTACTGAGGTTGGAAGGGGAAGCGGATCGAGATCGCGTCCTCGATCTTCAGCCGGTACCCCTCGGGGGTGATCGTGTGCTTGACGTGGTAGATGACCTCCAGCTGGTCCCCGACGTTCAACCGGTAGGTGGGCAGGATGATCTGCTTGGCCGGCACGTCCATGGCCTGCTCGGAGGGTTGTAGCAAGGCCTGGTAGTCCGGCGGCGGCGGCTCCGACTTGGGGCAACAGTTGCAGCCCGCCAGCGCCGCGATGGCCAGCGCCGCGGCCGCCGTACCGCAGCCCAATCCCCAGCCGGGCGAGCCCCCCCCAGACGATCCTGTTGTCGATGTCGGCCTCACAGCCCTGCCTCCCCGGTCGATCCTGATGTCCTGTCGGGCCAGGCGCCGCAGACGGCGCCGACCGCATGGCTCACGGAACCACCTTGGCCAACGGCACGTCAGCGAGTCGCCGGATCCGCCGCTCGGCCCGTTTCGCCTCGTCGTAGGTCCGGTACTCCCCGACCTGGACCAGATACCACGCCCGTCCGCCCCGCGTGTCCAGCCGGCGGCTCGCCTTCAAGCCCAGCCCCCGCAGTCGAGCGACTTCCTTGTCCGCCGCGGCTGACTTGCTCAGGGCGTGACACTGCACGGTGAAGTAGTTCTTGTTCCAGCCGAGCATGCGCCTGGCCGCCTTGGCCGCCGAGCCCTTCGGATAGTCGTGCAGGATCTGAGAGAACAGCCTCGCCGATTGGTCCCATTGACCCATCCGCTGCAGACTGATTCCGTAGCGGAGGAGCTGGTCGTCGTACTCGCGAAGATCCTCCAGCCAGAAGATCGCGTCCTCGTAGTGACGGATGGCTGCAGCCCAATGACCGTCGTCGTAGGCCATCACCCCCAGCGCAGCCTGCGCCCGCAGGGATACATCCTTCCGCGGCGACTTGGTGATGGCATCCGTGAAGTCCCGCTGCGCCTCGCTTCGTTGACGGAGTTTCAGATGGCACAGCCCGCGGAGGTAGTACGCCTCGCCGGTTTCGGGAGCGTCCGGGTGCTGCTGGATGAAGCGCGTGAGCGTGGCCTTCGACGCACTGTACCGTCCGAGCTCGTAGGCGTGCGCGCCGTCCGACAGCTCCTGGCGGGCCTCAGCCGTAAGCTCATGACAGCCAACAATCAACGTAGCGCCCACGCACAGCATACCCAACGCGGGTGCGCGGGCTGCTCGAAGGAATTCCATCGCTCTCGCCCTGCCCCGGCCCTCAGGCCGCACCACTACCTCCGCCTGGCTATAGTCCGGTAACGATCTTCGTCCAGAGTCCGAGGAATTCTTGAGGGTTTCTGGCGGCGTTCGCCGGGCGGCCAAGCCGATCTCGGCCTCAGCCGAGCACCCCCGTCCGCCCGAACCACCTGGTTCGGCAAGTCACCGCACGAGCAGAGGTTCCGGAATGCGCGTGCGCGCAGCGCTGTCTGGCGCCGTGCAGACACGAGGCTGCGGGCACCGGGTGCATCTCATTCTACGTTGCACAGGCGTCATTGCAGGGCGTGCGAGGAGAAGGCGCCCGAGCCGCGGGATTCATCCCGCGCGGTCCGGTTGCCGCGCGGGAGAAGTCCCGCGGCTCGGGTAACCACGTCCCAACCCCAAGATAACGCAACGATTTGGTAGATGCACCCGCGGGCACCAGCGGCGCTGTTGCCAAGTGC
>Ga0180431_10000200_pt1 | contig 82722 bp, 67 predicted proteins | sample SS_ome_11_FD_132459 | JGI IMG/M metagenome (GOLD analysis project Ga0180431, IMG submission 132459) | Hypersaline lake sediment archaeal communities from the Salton Sea, California, USA - SS_1_MS_1 metaG | ecosystem: Environmental > Aquatic > Non-marine Saline and Alkaline > Hypersaline >...
AACAGCGAGCTAGAGCTCTCGCAACACGAATAGTTTGTTATATGTTTCACGTTTCACCTTTGCCCTCTGGACCCCCAAAGGTGAAACGTGAAACATATAACAAACTATTTGACTTTCGGACGCTCTAGCTCGCTGTTAAATTGCCGCACGTCGGTCAGAGGACCATTTTTGGACTCGCCCGGAGGTCTAGTTTCGTTTTCTGGGCGAAACGAGTCCGATTTCGCGTTCTTTAAAAATCGACTTTTCGTTTTGCCCACCATTGTGTAGATCTCGTCGCCGTGAACGCGAAATGACCACTCTGACGAGCAGGATCCGATGCAACAGCGAGTTAGAGCAACTTTAAAATTTTGGCCCCGTGGCCCCGTGGCCCCTTTTCTAAAAAGGGGCCAAGGGGCCGCGGCCCCGCGGCCCCTTTTTAGAAAAGGGGCCAAGGGGCCGCGGGGCCGCGGCCCCTTTTTCCCAGAGGGGCCCATGGGACAAAAAACAGCAAACTCGCGCTAACTCGCCGCTGCGGCGCGTGCGCTTCGTCGGAGTAGGTTTCCCGTGTTCGCTGCGACGAGATCTGACTGTTCGACACAAAAACCGATTTTTTCAGTTTCACGACTCTGCGTCGCCGCTGGTCGCCGGCGCCCGACTCCGCTTGGTCAAAGGCCGCTCGCGTGCGACTGGTCTGGGTTCGGGTGCGCCGCGCTTCTTCGCCTTTTCGCCGCCGGCGCCATTGCTTCGCATAAACTCGACGATCGACCGATTGTTGCGCAGGTCGAGTGGCTTCCCTCGCGCGTCACACCAGTAGAGCCACTTGTCACACGTACGGCAACGCGCGTACATCTTGCGCGAGCCGTCGGCGTTGGATTGCCAACTCTGGCGCACTTCGCGACTCGGGTGCCCAAAACACACCTCTGCGTCGCGGTCGTCGCCGACACCTCTGCGCCGACTGCTCGGGAACAGGCGCCGTCGCCGACGGTCGGTCATCGCTTGCAGCGCAGCACCGGGAAATCGCGCCCAGCAGCCCCGGGCGCACAGCCCCAGACACACAGTCCCAGGCACACAGCCCCAGGCACACAGCCCCAGGCGCACAGCCCAGGCGAGCAGCCCAGGCGAGCAGCCCAGGCGAGCAGCCCAGGCGAGCAGCCCAGGCGAGCAGCCCAGGCGAGCAGCCCGCCGCCATTTGCACACATCACCGAGAGAGAGACCGCCAGCCATGACCGATTCCGAGTCGGTGTCTGTGCCAGTGGCGCCGCCAGACGCCGAGTTTGAGCTCGAGCTGCCAGCCGACCGATGGCCGGCGCTCGAGCTGGTGCGCGACACGAGCGCCGCAGCCGACGGCTACAGCCGGCGGCGGTTTGTGGCGGCGCGCGACATTGACGAAGACGAGCTGGTGCTGCGCGAAGCGCCGCTCTTCTCCTACTCGCTGCCGCTGCTCGAGCACGAGCGACGCGTGCCGTGGCGCGGCGCGTTTGTCGTCACCGACGAGACGACCGCGGCGCTCGAGCTGGAGACGCGCATCGCCGACCGGGCGTACGACATGCTGCTGGCGCTCGAGCACGCCGTTGCGACGCGGCCCGAGCTGTTCCGCGACACGGCGTGGATGGACGAGTTTGAGACCGAGCTCGGCGCCACGCACGCCGGCACCGAGAACGACCTGGCCGTGTCGCGCGCCGGCATCGCCAAGGTGTTTGCGAGCAAGCACGCGCGCCGCAACAAGCTCAACAACAAGCGGGCGCGGGCCGCCGGCGAGCGCTTCTCGATCCTGTGGGCGAACAACGTGTACACGAGCGCGTCGCTGCTGAGCCACTACGCCGACGGCGCCGCCGTCTACCGCTGGGCGTCGGCGTTCAACCACGCGTGTCGCGCCAACGCCTGGTACCAGGTGGTCGACGGACAGCGCATTGAGGTGCGCACCAACCAGCCGATCCGGCGCGGCGACGAAGTGTCGATCAACTACTTTGCGCGCTCGATCTACACGGCGCCCAACGACTTGCCGACGCGCGTCGCCGGCTTTGCGTGCCGCTGCGCGTTCTGCCGCCAGCTGGCCGCCGACAAGACGCGCGCAGTGCCGTTCGACGAGCGGCTGATGCTGGCCAAGGCGCTGCCCGACGACTGGCACCGGTACGTGCTGGCAAAGGCGACCAGCGTCGACTACGGCACAGCCGTCGAGACGTTTGCCGCTCTCTCCGCGATGCTGTGCGATCCGGGCGTCTCGCGGGCACTAGTCGGCCGTCCGCTGGCGCTCTACGACACCTACACGACGCTGATCAAGGCGATCGCCTACTTTATGCACGCCGGCGGGCTGGCGTCGATCGACGCGGCCGGCAAAACGATGCACCGGCTGGCCGTCATTGCGCGGCTCGCGCTGCACCAGGCCGGCGAGCTCGCCGAGGCGCCCGAGCGGCACGTGCGCACACCGCTGCTGCTGCTGCGCGCACAGGCGGCCGTGCTCAACTACGCGGTGCACTTTCACTTGGCGCGCGGCGAAGAGCTCAAGGCGACGCTGCGCGGCGAGGAGTTTGACGAGTCGTTGCTCGCAAAGACCAACGCCAAGACGGCCGAGCTGCGCGCCGAGTTTATCGGCGCCGTGCGTGCCGCTCGCGCCGTCGATGGCGACCAGGCCGCCGATTTGCTGCTCTACCAGCAGCTCAGCCAGCTGTTGGTGGTGCGCACCGAGGGCGACCCGCTCGATTGAACATTCAATTTCAATCAACAGGGAAAAAATTCATAATTCCGTTTGCGGATGAAAAGTTCGACATACTCTTCATAGTCGCCAGTAGCAGATCGCCACAAGAACGGAAACTCGTCCTCGAAAAACTTCGTGTCGTTGCTGAGAGGATCGCCAGAGTTATCGAGAAACACCCAGAGATGCGGGATCGTCAGCTTGCTGAACTCGCCCTGGAACGCCCAGAATGAATCGTGCCGAAGCGGCAGGTACGATTTTCGGACAGCGCCCTCGACGAGCTCGACGAGCTCGTAGTTCAAACAATCGTCCCCGATCGAGAGTTCGCCAAACGCGAGCGAGCCGAAGAGAAGTGTGTGCAAAAACTTTTGCGTCGGTACGCCAATCGCCGGGGCAGAGTTCAAGTTGACGAGATCGCGCGTCGCAACGATCGACAGTCGCCTGACTGGTCGGCAAGTCTGGAACAGACGGCGGATGAATGGCAGATTGGCTTGCACAGCGCCAGCCACTCCGACGTACGCAAGGTCGAAAAAGATCTCGAGTTCCTCGATCTCGGCTCCGTCTCGAAAGACGAGATAGTCGTTGCGGAGCCAGTCCGTGCTCTGGAACGCGAGTTCGCTCACGTGAATGTGCACCTTCTCGGTGGCATGCGGCAGAATGTTGCGCGACAGCGCGAGGGCGTAGACCGCCTGTCGGAGATCTCCGACAATATCGACGTAGCGCTCCGGGTGCGCAGCACGGTCCCGTCGTTCGAACGCATCTGTCAGCGACGAGAGGCATCCGTACGAGCGACATTGCTCGACCTCGTGTGGCGAAAACGAGTCAAGGGCAAGGGGCGCAATGGTGCGAACGTGATTCATTGTTGTCGGTCTCGGAGAACAACCAAAGTACGCCGATGTATTTTTTTGCTCAAAGCTCTACGATTTCCTTCACGATCACACGCCCATTGTCAGAGCGCACGTCCGAGATGCGCACCGAGTCGTACTCGATGTCGACGACGCCCGACACGAGCAAGCCGTGTGCGTCGGCGCCCTTGTAGCCGATCAGATCGCCCTTGAGCGGGTGGCCCCGGTTCGTCACCGTGTACGTCGCCGGGTCGACCACCTCGTCGGCCGGCTGGCCCGGCATGCCGACAAACAGGCCCGCGGCGCCGCTGTTGTGCACGTCGGCGAGCTCGACGTCGATCAGCGCAATCTGTGCCGACGAGTCGATGCGCATCAGAAACGCGCCGTCGGGCGTGTGGCCTTGCCGGTCGGCGTCGGCCTGGTAGCGCCACGTCGACACTTGGTAGAGCGACGCGAGATCGTCGGCAGAGCCGTCGGCCTCGTACCACTCGACGAGGTCGAGCGGGATGTTGACCACCCCGAGCACGCGCGCGGCGCGCTCCTCTGCGCTGTAGTACGACCAGTAGGCGCGCGCCAGCGCCATCTGGCCCTGGAACAGCGCGTCTTGCGCCTCGGACGGCTCCTCGAGAAAGTAGCGGTGAAAATCGAACAGGTCGCCGACGGCGCCGTTGACAAAGTCGCGCGCCTCGTTGTCGAGCACGGCCGAGATGACTTCGACCGGGTGCACCTTGACGCCGCGCACCGAGCAGCGCTCCAGCACAATGCGCTGCGAGCCCTCGCCTTCCACAAACGGCGAGCCGAACGAGTGGACCGTCGCGCCGCGGTGGGTGATGACCCAGCCGTACGCCGTGCCGCCGTCGAGGCGGCTGTTGGAGCGCGATGCGAACAGCGCGTGCGCCTCGGGATGCGCCTCGGCGTCGATCGCGCCGGTTGCGGCGACGTCCTCGTCGACGTGTGCCATCAGGCGGCGCAGATCGGCTGCCGCGTCGGCGCAGCCGGCGTAGCGCTCGGCGCACACATCGAGGAACTGGACCATGAAGCGCGCCTGCGTAAACGTGCCGCGCACCGGCACTGTCTCGGACGAGTCGGCGCAGTGCACGTCGTGCGCGTACGCGTCGAGCCAGCCGTTCATCGAGACGCACGCGACCTCGAATTCGCGAATCTCGAGGTTGCGCAGCAGCACGTGCTGCGCGCCGTGGCCGTGGATTCCGTGGTGCGACGACAGGCCGAGCACGCCGTTCTGCACCGTCAGATGGTCGGCAGCGGCGAGCGAGTCGCCAAACGCCGCCGGGCCCTCGCCGCGGATAAACGGCAGCGCGCTGACGCTGATGTGCGCGTAGAAGCCCTGGCGCGCGCGAAACAGTGCCGACTGGCTCAGCTCGTGGCCGTTGAGATCGATCGTGACATTGCGGCCAGTGACGACGATGGCGGCGAAGAAGCCGAGCACAAAGCCCTCGCGCGGGTCATAGAGACCGGGCCGCATCTGCTCGGGTCGCGGACGCGAGTCGTCGGCCTCGTTGGGCGAGAAGACGATGTCTTCGACCACGTCGATCCAGCACGGCTCGCGCACGATCAGTGTGCCGTCGACAAAGTCGGACTGGCGCACGGCGACGCGCGCACCGGCGTTGGCCGCCTGGTCGAGCGCGAACTCGGCCCAGTCCATGCGCTGCTTGCCGCGCATCCCGGCCGCCGCTGCGTCGCCCTGCGCGAGCATCTGTGCGCGCACCGTGCTCGCCATTGCGGACATCACCGGCGCCGGCGGCGCTGGTCTCGAGCTGGCAACCAGCGCCAGCAGCGAGAGGGCAGCGGACGCAAGGCCTGCGACGAGCAAAGCAACAGCCGGCATCCTGTGTATGTCAGCCGTCCCTGCGGCAAGTTCCGCTCGGCGCCCTGTGTGCGAGCTTCGATTTGTTAAAGCACGCGACCGGCCAGATCCAACGTGCACACGACGGGTCGCCGCCAGGCCGGTGCATAACAGCGACGCGGTTGCACAAGATCGCGTCCGCTGGACCCGGTTTGGCGCACCCGTCCTGCAATGACGGCCATTTTCGAGGATTCGCTGTGCGGTCGCCGACTGTCCGAACTCGACAATCCGCTGACGGTTTTCCTCTACCTCGTCGGCTCGGCGGTCGACTGCATTGCCGTCTTCGTGTTGCTGCGCGTCGTCTACACGCTCAAACTCAAACACTTGATCCAGACGCTCGGCGCTGTGCTCTCGATCAGCATCGGCCTCGGGTTGAAGAGCGTCTTGGCCGTGCCGCGACCGCCTGGCTCGTGCCTCGAGACGTTTGCAGCGCCGTCGGGCGACACCCAGCAGCTCACGGCGGCGCTCTATGTCCTCTATCTCGACCAGCGCTCGAAGCGGCCGTACAAGGCGGCGCTGAGCGTCGTGCTCGTGGCGCTCGAGGCGTATTCGCGCGTCCATCTCGGCCACCACACCGTGCTGCAGACGCTGGCCGGCGTCAGTGTCGGACTGCTGCTCACGACGCTGTGGACGTGGCTCACGCGGCCGTCGATCTTCAAGTGAACGGCCAGTGCTCGGGCGAGTGAACCGCACCCGAAACTGCAAACGATGACACAGTTTCAAAAAACGTGTCGCTACGGCACGCTCTACTATCCGGCGTGGAAGCACTATGGCGATCCGTTGTGGAACATCACGTGCGATCGGTGCGGAACCGGACACCTGCGCGCGTGCATTGGCTGGCAAGACACCGACCTGTGCCTCAGGTGCGCCGATGTCGAGATCGGCGCAGACCCATGTGGCCGCACGGTGCACGACACGCGGCCGCTGACCCGGGCAACGTTCAGCGGCAGCAGCGGCAGCGGCATGCCCGCGCCGAGACCCCCTCCTCAGCCGCACGCCGCGGCGTCTGTGCCGAAGAACGGGCGTCACTCGGAAATGACAGCGCGCTTCGAGTCGCTCCAAGCTGCCCAAGCGGCACACCAAGCACTGTTTGCGCATCCGGCGACGCCTCGCCAGCCGCTGTACACGTTTGTCAACCGACCGGCTGGCGCACCGGCGTCCGTCCCAGTGCCGAGGCCTGTTGCGTTTCAGTGAACACTGGTAGCTACACATTGTCGTCGCGCTGTGCCAGGTCGAGCTCGACCATGGGCACCTGCATCAGCCTGCCAGACTCGCGCAGCCGCTTGTACGATCGCTGGCTCGGCGGCATTTGATGACCGCGCCACTGGCAGCGCATGCACAGGCAGTTGCCGCACAGCACGAGCGGCGTCGCTGCGCACAGCGCCAGCGAAAAGACGGCCAGATTGACGATCGACATGAGCACGGCGTCGCCGACGCCATCGCACTCGAGCGGAAATGTGGAGAACGGCGCCTCTGTCCAACACTCGGCGTCGCACAGCTCGATCAGCAGCGCGTAGCAGTCGAACGACAGGCTGCCGTGTGCCAGATGTTTGGCAACGGCCATCGCTATGGCCGCGAAAATGAGCCCGGCGACGGCCAGAGACGAGCCGTGTGAGAGTCGATCCGCCCGCGTCGTGGTCGACGGCGGGAAGCACGGCGGCACCCGGACGCCGCACACCGACATCGATGACTGGCTGCGTCGGCAGGCTGGCGACCGTGCTCGCGGCGCTGATTCTTGCCGTACTGGCCAGCGGCGGCGGCGGCGGCGGCGGAGGTGGCGCGCGGTGCCCGGCCGACGTCGAGATCCGGCCACACACGCCGTCGCTCGCACAGGTGCTGCCGCACGACCGCACGTGCTGCGAGTACATGGCAACGTTTGTCGAAGACGGCGCCGAGCCGGTCGCTCGCATTCCGACGCCGATGCTGCCGCACTATACGCTGTGGAACACAACGCAGCTCGAGTACTGGGTGCTGCGACACGAGTACGCCGGCGGCAAGGCGTTCCGGTCCAAGTGGCCGCACGCCATGGTCGAGGAGCTTGTCGCAGCGGTGCGCAACGGCCGGCCCGACACCAACTATCCGCAGAGCATCGAGAGCACCGTCGGACCGGCGCTCGACGCGCACCCGATCGACGGCAAGCGCGGCTGCGTCATCGGCTCAGAGACGCCGTGGCTCGAGGCGTACCTGCTCGCGCGCGGCGCTGTGCACATCACGACGATCGAGTACGGCGAGATCGAGACCGACCACGAACAGCTGACGACGCTGACGCCCAGCCAGGTGCGCGACGCGTTCATGCGAGGCAGCGACCTCGCCGGCCCGTTCGACTTTTGCTTCAGCTACTCGTCGCTCGAGCACTCTGGCCTCGGCCGCTACGGCGATCGGCTGGCGCCGTTTGGCGACCTCGAGATGATTGCACGCGTCCGGTGCATGCTGCGCAGCGGCGGCCTTTTCTTCTTCGGCGTGCCGTCGTCTGACACCGATTGTCTGGTGTTCAATGCGCACCGCATCTACGGACCGCGTCGCCTTGCCATCATTGCCGAGCAGGGCGGCTGGCGTCGCGTCTCGGCGCACGGGCCGACTGGCGCCGGCTGCGATTGGCACGCACAGCCTGTCCACGTACTCAAGAAGCGCGAGTGAACTTCATTCGGCCGGTGGCGCGGAGACGGCCGGCTTGCTGATCCACGATTGCGACAGCCGCCAGCTCGAGATTCCGGTTCTTCGCGACAGGCAGCGGATCGCGGCGTCCAGACTGACGTGCCGCCGCCGCGTCTCTTCGACCTTCCACTTGTCGACGCCAAAGTAGTCGGCCACGATTTGACTCGTCTGTGACGTGCCAGAGCCAGCGCTCGTTGCCCTCAGCAAAACCTGCCAATCCGCCGTCTCGGTGCGCGCCGTGACACTGATGCAGAACGGGCACAGCGGGGTTGGCGGCGCCGGCTGTGTGCACGCTGTCATCGTTCGGGCTGTCGAAAAGACGACTGGAACACACCGTCAACGATGAGCTCATATCACATCGACGCCAATTCGCTGCCTCTGTTTGACTTGACGGCCGAGATGAGCTCCGTCGGCGCCTGGCCCGACGACGCAGAGTTGCCCACGCGGCCGCCGTCGCCATTGCTGCCGATGTACACGTCGGACGCGAGCGGCTCGGACGTCGACGGCGTGTTCCGGATGTCTCCGCCGCCGAGCCCGCGAACGCACACGAGGCCGTCTCGTTCGACCAGGGCGAAGCCGATGTCGCGGCGCTCGGCGGAATTCAAGGCGCGCAACGCGGCGGCGGCGCGCGCTCGTCGCGTCCGCATAAAGGCCGAGCGCGCCGCGCTCGAGGAAAAGGTCGCGTATCTCGAGGGCGTCGTCTCTGAGCAGGCGCGCGCCATCACAGCGCTGCGGCAAGCGCTCGCCGTGACTGCCGAATGAACCTAAATAGAGACAATTTCAATGGGGAGCCCTGCTTTCTGCGCGAGGCCGATTGAATGCTTGGTGCCGCGCGACTTTGGGCTCAGGAACGCGATCATGTGCGTGCTGTCGTCGACTATCAGCTGGTTGCGCACCAGCGGCGCTGCTTGGCCGCCGTATTTGGGATAGTCGGGCAGGTGCTCGATCAGCCGGATGCCGTGCGCCTCGGCGCAGCGGCGAGCCAGCTCGTCGACACCGGCTGCGCCGCCGCTCACAATGGCCTCGGGCTCGCCGTTCTCGGCGATCCACAGGTCGATCATCTTGCAGAAATGCTCGGCGTCGGTGTACTTGCGCCAGCCGACGATTGCCAGCCGGACCTGCTTGCGCTCGGCCGACGGCGGCGCGGGCAAACTTCGCCAATGGCAGCAGCGAAGGCGGCGACAATGCTCATCGTTTTCCGCCCGACGCAATCGCAGCGACGGCACTGTTGCACTCGACGCACACCGATGAGTTCGTCAAAGGAGCGCCTCGTGCGCTTCTGTCGCGCCAAGTACGGAAATCCGCCGCACGTGACGGCGCGACGCGTCGGGGTCTCCCTGCGCGGCAGAGCCCGGGCCGGCGCACGCGTGCTGCCAGGCCCGCCCGTCTACGAGGCGACGCTGCGCCTGCCGACCGGGCGCTGTTTCAAGGAGACCGCTGTCGGCTCTCACCGCTCGTGCATCGAGAAGATCGCGGCAACGGTGCTGCGCGCGCTGCAGAACGAGGCGAACAGCGGACGGCGACGCGATTTCCCGCAGCAGCCCGACGGCCGCTCGGACGGCAACTGGCGACGCAGCCGAGCCGACGCGGCCGACCGAACGGCAGCTGCAGCCGCGGTCGACGTCGCGCTCACGGCTCTGCGAGAGGAAGAGACGCTACGCGAAGCGGCGAAGGCGTCTCTCAACGTCAAGGCGAACGGCCACTCGCCGGCCGCGGTTCGCGCCGCCGCGGCCGAGAAGGTGCGCGTGCTCGTGCATCCTGATATGGCGCCTTTGATCGATCCGGACCTCTGCTCGGGCACGGCGGCGTACGGCGTACGCTTTGTGCAGTTTGTCGCCAGCCGACTGTTGCTGGACCGGGCGCGACGTCTGTCTGCGATGTACCCGCAGACGTACTCGTACATCACGTCGGACATCGTCGACGGGCTGCGCGCCTCTGGTGACGTGCTGGTGGAGCGCGACTGCTTCCCTGGCGACAGCAGCAGCAGCAGCAGCAGCAGCAGCAGCAGCAGCAGCAGCAGCGTCGACTCGAGTCCGAACTCGAGCGACGGCGGCTCTCCGCCACTGTCGCGTTCGCTGTCGCCGAGCGCTCGCCGAACCGCCATCGCCAGTGCACTCGACTTTGTGACACTGTGGATGACGGTGTGCGTGCGCGACTCGTGTCTCGAAGCGCAGGCAGAGCGCGCGCACGTCAAGGCGCTCGGCGTCGGACTCTGGCGCGTCGTCCTGCTCGCCCCGCGCGACTCCCCCATCGCCTTGCTCGCAAAGCTGATGCCGAACGAGCTGCGCGTCGCGCACACACTCGACGGCCTCTGTGCAGACATCACGAAGGCGTGCATTGATTAAACGCCGCGTGCTATTTGCCCTGCACTGGACAGCCGACGCGTGCGTGCAGATGAGCAGCGGCGGCGAGGGAGAGTTGACACGCTCGGAGCAGCGAGCTGTCGCACAAGTGGTCGGCCGTTTTGCCGCACAGCAGCGCGTGCCGTCGATTCCGTTTTCACTGTTGGTCCAACCGCTGCCGGCACGGCGCCGCTGTTCACTCGGACCGCGCGCCAGCGACCGGCTGCGCGCTTCGCTGTGGTCCGCCGTGCGCCAGCCCGACTTCGACGCAGCGCAAGCCGAGCGCGTCCTCAACGAGCTGCGCGCCGAACTGATGCCGCGCGAGCGCCAGTTGCGCATCCGCGCAATCCGCTGCCCGGAACAGCCCGTGCCCGACCCGTCGCGGCCGCCTGGCTCGGCACCGGCCGGCGAAGAGTGCTGCATCGTCGACGCGCCGGGCGGCTGCGACGCCGACGCCGGCCGGACGTACTACGCCAAGACCGACGGCTTCCGCGTCTGGTTCGCCGAGCTGCTGTTTACGGCCGAGAGTCGGCGCACGCCTGTCAGCAACCCGCTCGGCTCTGGGACGCGCGACCACTCGCTCATGACATCGGTGCTGCTGCACGAGTTTGGCCACGTGATGCACATCAGCCCGTCGACCACTGGTCAGTTTGCCGCGCTCGAGGCGATGTACTGGGACGCCGCTCGACTCGTGCCGCTCGCTCTGCGCAGCGCGGGCCGCGTGCGCGTTTCGCATGCCGACATGCTCGAGTTTGTCGCAACTGCGTTTGCGGCCGAGAACGCGCGGCTCGACTCGGCGGGGCGAGACGAATGCGGCTAGCGCCGACTGAACTCGATCCCCTTTCCGGCGCCCAACAATGAGCGACAGCCTTTTCGTGCCCCGTTTTGGCCCCGCCGCGATCTGCCGGACCGCGCCCGTGCCCGTGCCAGTGCGCGCACCCCTGGCCTTGGCCAGAGAGCCGCCGCGGTTCGTGCCCGCGACACTGCGCACCGCGCCAATTGCAACCGGCCCGCTGGGCTACTTTCCATGGACGGCCGTGCGCCGGCGCGCGCCTCCCAGTATCCAAAGTCTGCACGACTTTCCCGGCCTGCCGTCGACCGAGCGCACCGACGACTCGCGACAGACGCTCGCGACGACGCTCGACCGCGTCGCCGAGCTCGAGGACGAGCTGGCCAAATGTCGCGCCGAGGTCGAGCAGCTGCGCAGCCAGGCGGTCGACGGACAGCGCGCCTCGGTGTTTGTCTCGCCCGAGTACGTACTGGCACACCTGCCGCCCGAGACCACAGAGACGCGGACATTTGGCGGCTCGTTCACGTGTCCGATCTGCGAGTGCGACCGCACGACGCGCTGTGTGTTTGGCTGCGGCCACTGGATGTGCGTCGGGTGCACGCACAAGATCTGTCGGCACGCGTACGCCGAGAGCGGATCGCTGGCCACGTGTCCGGCTTGCGAGACCGAGGTCGTGCACGTGATTCGCGTGTTTGAGTGAAGCGCGCCGGCTTTACTTGTCAGCGGGCACCTCGCCGGCCAGCATCGGCGGAAAGAGCGAGTGGATGACGGGCAGCATCGCCATGTGGTACTTGTCGCGCTGCTCGGCAGTCGGCGTAAACGTGCGCTGCCAGTAGTGCGCAAAGTAGCGGCACGACTCGGGCAGCTTGTCGACGGCGGCGCGGCGCAGCGCCAGGAAGCGCTCGTTCGCCTCAGCCACCGCGTTCTTGCGCTTGTCGTCGAGCGAGCAGCGGTTGAAGCCGATGAACGTCAGGTAGCGGCGCCACATGTGCTCGAGCATGTCGCGCTGCAGCGGCACGAGGCAGAACGCCGTGCCGCTCGGCAGCTCGTTTGCGCCGAGGTCGACGCCGCGGTTCGACGGAGCGACGCGCGCATTGAGCATGCGTGCCGGGGCGCCGTCGGTGACGTGCAGCCGGCGGTCCATGCGCACAAAGCCGAACAGCACGTGCGCGATCGCCATCTCGTGCGCGTCGGCGAACCGCCCGGTCGTCGCCTGGTCGTTGAGGATGTAGTTCGTGATCAGACTGCGCCGGCTGCGCACGACGCGCAGCCGGTGGTCGACTGGCAGCGGCGCGTCCATGTCGAAGCCGTCGGCGTCGCGCGCACAGCTGAAGCACGACGCGACAAAGTTGGCAGGGCGCCGCGGACGGCTCTTGTCGGCCACGTCTGTGATCGGTCCGACGACCTTGTACTGCGTCAGAAAGTAGAGCTCGGCCGACAGCGTGCTGTTGAGCTCGCGACGGTGCAGCGCAATCAGGTTGATAAAATCGGCGTTGGCGACGAGCATCACGTCCTTGCTGAACAGGTCGACGAGCGAGCCGGCGTCCCACTTGAAGCACGCGTCGCTGCCGCCGCGCAGCGCGTGGCCCGAGCCGACGATGCGCGGCAACTTGAGCGCAACCTCGCTCGCCGCCGGCGCCGCCTCGTCGACCTCAGCATCTCGAGCCGCGGCGACGGTCGGCGCCGGCGGCGACGGTGTCTCGCTAGCGACGACCTCGAGCGCGTCCTGCGCAACGAGCGAGCTGGCTGGCAGCGTCTTGCCAGCGACGGTCACCACGCCGTCCTCCTTGAGCACCTGGACGATCGCCTCGTCGATCTTGGCGTCCATGTCCTCGACCTCGTCGGCACGCTTGCGCTTGGCCACCTTCTTCTTCTCCTTGGCCGGCGTCTTCTTCTCCTTGGCCGGCGTCTTCTTCTCCTTGGCCGGTGCCTTCTTCTCCTTGGCCGATGTCTCCTTCTCCTTGGACGGCGCTGCCTTCTCCTTGGCCGATGGCTCCTCCTCGGCCGGCGCCGCCTTCTCCTTGGCCGGCGCCTCGACGCAACTCGGTACGACGGCATAGCGCGTCGCTGCGTGCCGCCACGCCGCAAAGTTCTGGACGTCCTCGATCGGCTGCTTGGCGACGAAGCCGTGCTTTTGCAGCCAGACGAGCACGCCCTTGTGGTCGGCTCCGTCGGCCGCTGGCGTCAGCGCAAGCGCCGCATACGCCTTGTCGCTGGACGAGAACGCGGCGCAGAGGTAGGCGTCGAACGAGAGAAACGCGGCGATCGGCACAAACTTGGCAAACGCCTTTGCCGCGTCGGTGTCTGCGGCGCGACTCTTGGAGCGACCGAGCTGCGCCATGCGCTCTGAGCGGAAGCGCGTGCGAGCACGGTCGATCGTCGGCAGAACACGGCTCAGCAGCGCGCAGTTGTCGCGGTCCTTGCCCGACGACGACGCCTTGCTGGCAAACCCGAGCACGTCGTCGACACTGTCAGGACAGCCTTCGATCGCGACGCTGACGACAGCCGACGAGAGCGTCGCGACCACCGCGTTGCTGCCGACGAGCTTCTCGACGGCGCCGAGCGTGCGCACTTTCCCGATCTTGCGCTGCGGCAGCGACCAGCCGGCGACAAGCGCCGTCACCATCTCCATCGCCTCGCTGCCGAGCATCATGTGCAGCGGGTTGCGCTCGGCGATGTCGTCGAACGGGCTCGTGTGGCTCTTCTTGCCGCGTTTCTTGGCCGGCTTCTGCTCCTGCTTGGCCGCTGGCGCCTTTTTGGCCGCCGGCGCCTTTTTGGCCGCCGGAGCCTTTTTGACCACTGGCGCCTTCTTCGGGGTCTGGCGCTGCTGTGCGTCGCCGCTCTTTGACGCCAAGTTCGACTGTGTGCGCTTGGCGCGCTTCGCCTCGAGCTGGCGTTTTTTCGTAGTCGGGCTCAGCTTTGGCAGCGGCTTGAACTCGCCCGCGTCGAGCGCTCGGTGGCTGTTGCGGGCGGTCACGTCTGCGCCCCCATCGGTCCCGCCTCCGCTTTCGCTGTCGTCGTCGTCGCCGGCGTCTTCGTCCATCTGATCGTCTGGCACGACAAACTCGCGGTCGCTCTCGTCGGCGCTCTCGTCGACCCCGTCGTCGTGCACACCGGCGTCGCCGTCGTCGTCCGCGGCACCCATGTCGAGAAGCGAGCTGACTCCGCGCTTGAGTGACTTCTTGAACTTGATCTTCTTGGGCGACGAGGTCGCGCCGTTCGGCGTCTTCTGCGGCGCGGTCTCCTTGATGAATTGGACGTCGTCGTCTTCGTCGTCGTCGCTCATCTCGAGCGTGCTGGGCGCCTTCTTCTTCGCCGGCTTGCTCAGCTCAAAGGCCGAGGTTGTGCGCGCAGAGTCATTGTCGGTCTGCATCGCAACGGAATTCGCGCCGACGCCGGCGTCGGGTTTTGACGCCGGCGTCGAATCGGCGTTGGGCGGCGGCGGCGACACAGACAGCTCCTTGTCGGCGTCGTTGTGCACGAAAAACTCGTCGTAAGCACCAGAGCTGTCGGCCATGTTCGAAAAGTCACAATTGGTTCTGCTGATTGGCGGTGGCACACCGCAACCGAACACTTGGGTGCAACAATGAGCGCCGAAGATTCAAACTCGCCGCGCCCCGAACCGCAAGTCGACAACGAAGACGGCGTCGCTCCCATCGCCACTGCCGCCGACAACGCCGTGGCGATCGAAGAAGCCGAGCGCGAACTGGAGCGACGCCGACGCGAGATCGAAGCGGACCGAGCACAGAGCGCTGCCGACACACAGGCGCTCACGCTGGCCGAAGAATTCGAAGCGCACCTCGCATCGGCGCGCGATTGTGCGCACATGGAGCTCGACGACGTCGAAGACAACGACTCGGAGCTGCGCGAGCTCGAGGCGTACCGCTTCCTGCTTCTGACGGCAGCCAAGGTCGACATCGAGCGGCGCCAAGCGCCCGAGCGCTCGATCGACCGCATCAAGCAGGCGGCGAAGCGCATTGATTTGCGCTGGTGTGAGCGCATGCCGGCCGACACGCAGCTGCGCTCGATTTGCGATCGCGTCAAGCAAGCGCGCGGCGCCGTGTCGCTGATTGCGCAGATCGATTCGGCAGTCGAGCGCATGCGCACCGATCTCGGCGCCAACGAGGCGACTGGCGAGTGGGTTGTGCAGCTCGCCGACGGCGACATCGTCGAAGAGAACGGCGGCCGGTTCGTGCGCCGCGAGGCGATCGAGCGAATCGTCGAAGAGCGCGCCGCGAAAGGCGCCCGGCCGCTCAACGTCGTCGTCGAGACCGACGCCAACAACGCCGAGTACATGAAAAAGCTGCGCGCCGACTCCACGCAGGCAAAGGCGTTTGTCGAAGGCGGCCTGCAGCTGCCCGAGTTTGACGACGGTGTCGACGCGGAGAGCAGCACGGCGGTGCGGCGCAAGCTGCACGACGCGCTGACCGGCGCCGCCGTTGCCATTCAGCGCTACGAGCGCGAGCTCAACGTCATCACGCGCCACGACGGCGACCATCATCTGATGGTGTCGGTCAATCTCGACGACTACTACGCCAAGACGCGCGAAGCCGGCGTGCCGCTCTCCGACATCCGCGGGCAAAAGTGGTTCAACGACGCCAACTTGCGCGTCGTCATGCAGCAGCAGGACGAGCGCTTCGAGATGGCAATGTGTCTGCAAAACGTCGTCGACTGCCTGGTCTTCGTGCCGCGGCTCGCCATGCTCTTTGTCGGCCAGCCGCTGCCGCGCACGATCGAGTTCTCGCGCCTCTACCGCATCTACCTCGCCGCTTCGCTCATGGTCGACGAGTCGGTCGGCGCGCCGAGCGAGCACGACAAGCAGCGCGAGCGGCGCAAGCTGGCCAAACTGCAGCGCCAGCTGGCCGCCTCCGTCGGCGGCACGGTGCAGTTCAACCCAGAGATCACCGAGCTTCCGCTCCACGCCGACAGCTCGCCGAGCCGCGAGCGCATCAGCCAGAGCTTTGAGCGGCTGCGCGAGTGTGCGCTCGCCGACTGGCACAAGGGCGTCGACGCGATCAACGCGTGGTACGCCAACGAGAGCGCGTTCCACCGCGGCGAGCTCGACGAGGCCAAGGTCAAGCTGCTCGACTTTAAGCCGCGCGTATCGGCCGAGCGCGCCGCCGAGGACCCGTCGGCCGTTGCGATGCTCTACTACACCGACCTGTGGGCGCTCAACCAATCGACGTGCATCTCGATCCTGTGGGCGTTCGAGGGCAAGCTGCTGCTCTATCTGCGCCAGTTCCTGTCGGGCGAGGACCGCGAGTACTGGATGACGCGGCGCATGCTGCCGCTCGGCGAGCAGGGCCACCCGCTCAGCGTGCGCGAACTGGACGCGTCGAATGCGCGTCTCTGCGAACAGCGTGCGTCGCTCTGGAAGAGCCTCGTCGCGCTGCCAAAGTTCCGCGCCGCCGGGCACCCCGACTGCTTCGAGCCGCTCGCGGCGCCCCTCTCCGACACCTCCGAGTACGACGAACGACGCATCGTCGACCAGCAGCCGTGGTCGCCCACCGTCGCCCAGATGAAGCAGTACCACCACGACATGCAACGCCTCTTTGCCATGACGCCCGAGCAGCAGCTCTGCGTCGTCAACCTCAAGCCGAGCAAGAAGGCCAAGCCCGCGCGAAAGTGAATTTGCATTTGGTCAATTTGCGGATTTCCGTTTATTCAGACGGCTCGGCGTGCAGCGCATAGTCGCCCGAAGCAATTGATTCGGGCGACCAGATGACGAGCGAATCGCTGCTCCCGCGGCAGCGACGGGTATCGCGGAGAGGCCAGTATTCGCCGGGACGCACGCGAAGGGTGCGCAGCGAAGGGCGCGCCAGAGAGACGTCTTCCTCGAACATGCCGACGACTTCTTTCGGTGTGGATTGCTGGATGCAAATGACACACGGGGCTCTCTTGATCATGCCGCGGCAACTCTGGAACTCGTTCCGCAGGATTGTGTGCGCAACAGCCGTCGCAGTTCCTTTTCGCAGCCGGGCCTCGAGGCTGGCGACCTTGGTCTCGACCCGTTCGATGGCCCGGCTGACGTCCGCCATTTGTTGTTCGAACTCACTGGCCAGTCGTGCAGTGAAGGAACCGATGACAGCGTAGATAAAGAGGGCCAAAAAGAAGATCCACACCCCGAGGTCATGCATCGTTTCTCAAATGACGCGAGTTGGTGCACAAATTGTCCGTTTAATTCTCGATCAACGCTGGCTCGTGTTCCTGCCGGTCGGGCCTGACGGCGTCAAAGTGCACCAAGACCTGGGGCCCAGGGGACCCGTCTGGGTCGTTCGCCTGCCCACGGGCCCATGCCCACTTGAGCTCGGTCTTGCGATCGTCGATCTCGCCCATGAGAACGGCGACGATGTGCTTGATCAGACGAGACGTCAGGCGTCTCCACATTTCCTCGTCGCGAAAGTCCTTCGTCAGCACGACGTTGCGTACGCACCCGGTACACGGCCGCATGAACGGACCACACAGCTTCTCGGCGACGAGCGTCTCGATGCGGCTGCGCAGCACATCGGGCGGCACTTGGCGAGTCATCGTTCGGAGCTCTATTCAAACAAGGCGCGCGATTCACTCTCAATGGCGTCGGCCGGCAGCGAGTTGAGGCACGAGCGCAGAAAGTTGCGACCGCGTGCGATGTCCGACTTTTCGTAGGCGCCTGCCTCGCCGAGCAGCGAGCTGTGCAAGTGCGCCGGCAGCACCTCGCTCTCGGTCGTCGCGATCTTCTCGCCCATCGCCGATCCGCGCATCGTGATCTGCTTGGCGCCGCTCGACGACGCCGCCTGTCGGCGCTTGTGCCGACGCTTGCGCTGCGTCAGCGAACCGTCGGCCTTGATCAAGTCGTCTGAGATCGACTTGCGCTTGTGCTGGTCGTCGGTCGGCGACAGCTTGCGCCCGAGACCGACGCTGGTCGAGCCCGTGCCAATGTTGTCGCGCAACCGCTCGGTCGAGCGTGCGCCAAACGCGTCAATGTTGTCCTCGGCCGGCAAATCGAACATCATGCGCGGCTCGAGCGGCACAAAGATGTGCCGGCGCGCAGCCAACACAAAGCACGTCTCGCCCTGGCGCATCAGCGAGAAGCCGGTGCGCTGCACGAACATCACTGCCAGGCAGAACTGTACAAACGTGCAGCTCGACTGGCGCGCCGAGCGCTTGCGGCGCGGCCGCGCCTCTTGGGCGTCTGGCCGGCGGCTCGCCGCCGCGTACGGCGTGCGGTGGCACAGCTTCCACAGCCGAAAGCAGAGCCGCACAAGTCTCGAGCGACGCGCGAGGTCGGCGCCGAGCAGCGGCAGCTGGACCATGCGGCGGAACGGCGTCGCGTAGGCGCACGCCGACGTGATCCGGTTCGGCACGCCGTGCGCCATGCGCGTTCGCACGTGATAGTCGAGCACAGCTCGGTGCGCCGCCCGCTCAGTCTCGTCCATGATCTGGACGTTGAGCAGCTGCCGCGTCTCGACACAGAAGAGCACATCGTCGACCACCCGGCCAGCGGTAGCGTTCAGCGCCCGCTCGGCGTCGCGCTGCAGCTGGCCGACGCGCCGGCCAAAGCGGAACGAGCGCCGCTCGGCGTTGGTCGGCCGGCGCAGCGCCGGGCCGCCGCCGCCGCCGCCTCCGCCGCCGCCGCTCGGCGCCGTCGCTGCCTCTGTTGGCGCAACGCCGAGTGTGATTTCCTCGCCGCGTTCGATCTGCGCCGCGATGTCGCGCGACGCCCCGGCGTACTCGAACGAGCCGACCGTCGCCGCTTGCCGGCGCACCGCCACGCTCTTGAAGCCGGCGCGCCGCGAACCGCTGCGGTACTCGGCCGACAGCGATGCGACGGCGGCGAATCCGCGCCCGACCTCGGCTCCGCTGAACATGCACGCGTAGTGCCACGTCGTCGTCTTGATCCGCGCCCGGCAGCTGCGCCGGTCGCAGTAGTGCACCGAGCCGTGGCGTGTGCATCCATACAGATTGACGTCGGCGCACAGCGTCACGATTGTATAGTACGTGCCGAGGCACGCGTCGTTGCATTGCGATTCGTCCGACGGGCGCTCGTAGAGCGCGCACTCCTGCTCGAGCAGCATGTACCAGTGGCTGAGCAGTGCGTCGACAAACAGTTCGCGTGACGGCCACGTCTCGCCGCTCGACACAAAGTGGCGCAGGCCGAGTTCGACCCGCACACGCTCGTCGATCAGGCGCGCTCGCTCCTCGCGTTCTCTGAACCGACGTCGTTCGTCGGCTGAACAGAGCTCTACGCTCTCCATGCTGGCAGCGAGCTTCTCCGAGAGTGCGTGGGCCTCGCGCACGCCGAGTCGCACGCGCTCATTCTTCTTCATCACAGCATCGGTCAATTCTGCGGCAAACAATGAGCGACTCTGATTTGCGATCGGCGCACTCGGAGACGCGAGCGAACGTGCATCCGATCCAGACTGCATCGTCCGACTCGGCTGCCAGTCCGACGCAGACTGACATCCGAGTCTACTTCAAACGGCGCCCGTCTGGCTTGGGACAGAAGTGCCGCTCAAAGTCGGAGCCACGCTTGCTCGCGCATCGTACCAGTCCGCTCCCCAAGCCAGGGCCTGAAGAGCTCGATAGCAGCAGCAGCAGCAGCAGCAGCAGCAGCAAAGACCAGCTTGCTCTGGACGGATTGTCGTCGGACGACAGTTCGTACCAGTCGTTTGGCACAGATGCCAATCGGCCTGAGCTGGACGCGACCGCTGGTGCGGAACGCGCAGTGGAGAAGCTGCGCAACCCGTACGGCGGCAAGATCAAGGGCGCCAACGGAGTCTACGTTGAGCGCGAGTGCCATCCGAGCGGCCGGGTTCGCAACGAAGAGTGGCTGCAGACGACTCTGACCGACACGAACGGAGATCCGGTGTTTGTCTACGAGCACAACATGCGGTCGCAGATCGCGACTCCGAATCGATTTGTCAAGTTTGTTCTCCAGACGCAGCACCTGTCGCCGCTCGAGCACCACGCGCTCATGAGTCGCATCGCGCGCTTCGAGGACGACGTGCGCGGCATGCTGGCCGTCGACTTTGACCCGCGTCGCTCGCGCGCCTGCTCTACCGGCGGCAGAGGCTTCGCCAACACGCGGTTTTCTCGCTACGCGCGCCGCATTCCGGGCGAACTGACCTGCCTGGCGGCGCACTTCAATCGCCTGCACTTTGAAGCGATTCGCTCGCGAGCCGAGGCGCTGGAGGAGGCGATGCTCGAGTGCGGGACTGGCCAGCCCGAGGTCAAAGGCGCGCCGATCGACGCCTCCGAGACTCTGACCGACTCGCTCGATCTGGCCAACTTTGGCGCTCCGCAAAAGTGAACGCAGGCCGCGACGCACAGAGTTCACTCGGTCCACTCGACCAAAACATGGGATTCCCAGACCTCGCCCCAGTCGCAGGTGACACGGCGCGCCTTCCACCCGCCGCTGCCAAGCTCGTCGATGTACCGGTCGTCCAGGTTTGAGCTGCAGTAGACCGACCCTTCTCCGGCAGCGAGCGCAGCGAAAATCTTCTGCTTGCACTTCTCAAACTCGTCTTTGCGACGACGCTCGTTCTCTGCGTCGATTTGATCGGACCGGGCCTTGTCTTGGGCGATGCGTCGGACGCGCTGCTCCTTGTACTTCTCGCGCGCCTCGGATGCAGTCGGGAGAGGACCGACTGGCGCGTCCTCTGGGCGGTTGCCGACGACGCGGGCGAAAATCGAGCGAAACATCGTTGGCAGGTGGACAGCGACGATTCAGTAGGCCCTGGCGCGCACCACAAAGTACGAACCAAGCATCGAGAAGACGTGCCACAGCGTGTGCGAGACGGCGTAGGTGGACATCGGCAGCGCGTACATGAAGACGCCGGCGAGCGTCAGGCTGACCGCGGCCGCGATCGCCCAGCCAGTGCCCGTGCGTCGGCGGAATAGCCTCCGTCTGCTATTGCCGTTGTGTAGCAGCGAAAAGACGATCACAAATGCAAACGGCAGCGCTAGACCGACGAGCGGTTGATAGTAGTGCGGCACGTCGAATAGGATGCAAAAGACGATGGGCGAGACGAGCACGAAGAAGAAGAGTGCGTGCAATTGCGCGTCGCCGGCGTACTTGAGCGGCCGGAACGGCAGCGACGTGACGAGCCAGACGATGCCGATGTAGACCCACAGATAGTCGCTCAAGACGTGCATGCGATACTCGGCGAGGCAGAAGAAGCCGGCGCGGCACGAGTGGTACAGCACGCTCGCGACAAACGTCATCACGAGCACGGCGCCGCTCGCCGTGTCGTTGCGCAGCCCGAGCAGCCAAATGGCCGGCACGAGCGCGATGTTGGACAGCACGAGCGACAGGCCGCCGAGCACATTGCCGTCCCACTGCGCCGGCTCGATGTGCATCGTTGGCGCGCCCCGTGCGCGCAATTGAACGCAGGCGCCGTGTTTCTGTGACAAACGCTTTATTTGTCGATCGCGGCTACACCGGCGACAAGTCGACGTAGGCGATCAGCGGCGACGCGTCGCTGCTCGCAAACAGGACGTTTTCGCGCCGATCGACTGCGTAGCCGGCGTCGAGATCCTGGTCGTACTGCTCCTGTGGCGGCGTCAAGTCGCGAAACAAGACGCCGCCAAAGCGCGACTCGAGCCGCACGCGCTCGCCGACGTTGAACGGCGAGACGCGCGTCTGGCCGTTGGTGTCGACCAGCGCTCGCCCGGGCCGCTCAACGATCTCGCGGCGCCGGATCGTGGCAAACGCCACGACTTGCGGCATCGCAAGCGGCACGCCGACGTCGACGATCGCCGGCAGCTGGACCACCACGTCCGGAATGCCGGTCTCCTCGCGCCGCGCAAACTCAATGTCATAGACCGCGTAGGTCCGGGCTTCGTACGCCTCGCCCTGGCCCGACGGCGGCTCCAGGAGCGCGTCGACGACCACGAGCCGCGCAAACAGCGTCTCCTGGCGCACGATGCGCCGAATCTCGCCGAGAAACTCGGTGCGCTTGTCGTCAAGGGCGCGCAGGTCGCGCTCGTTCTCCGCCGCACCGGCGTCGAGTCGCGAGAGCGCGCCGCGGTCGGCGCCGAGATCGAAGACGCGCGACGTCTCGTCCTCCGGCTCCTCCTCGGTCGCTTCGAGCTCGTCCTCGTCCTCGTCCTCGTCCTCGGTGTCGTCGGCGGCGTCGGTCGGCGTCGCAGCTTCCTCGCGCCGCCGGCGCTTGCGATCGCCGGCAGCGTCGTCGGTGTTTGCGCCGGCGTGCAACAGGGGCGTGCCCCAGCGAGCCTTCATCGGCACGCGGCGCTCGGCGGCAGTGCGTCGGCGACACCAACGCTCGTAGCGGCGCTCGTAAAACTCGTCGCCGAATCTCAAACTCAGCGGGCTCTGGCACGCCTGGCGACGGACGCCGGCCCAGCGCGGGCGGCGGATTCGGCGACGCGGAGCCCGCGGAGGCAGGAAGGCGGGCGGCGGCGGCGTGTTCATTCTTGGCGCGAATTCGGAGCCCGGTTGTCGCGCCGGGCACATTTGTGCTACAGTCGACCTAGTCTCCCAAAATCTGGTGCGCCAACTATGAGCGGCGCGCCAGCGGCGAAGCGCAACAAGGGCGCGCCGCCAGAGTCGCGCGAGCGGAAATTGGCGCGCGAACGTGTCGCGATCGCATCGAAGCGCGCCGCTCGCCTTGGAGCAGCCGTGCGCGAATTCGAGGCGTTTGAGAGCTTTGTCCAGCAGCGCGTCGACAAGAACCTGATCGGACAAGACTCGCTGGGCAACTTTGTCGAACAGAGCGATCTGGACTACACCGGGCGCATTTCCAGCGCCGACTTGTTGAGCACCGACGCCGACGACGCCGGTTTCGAGCACCGGGCATGGGCACGCTTTGTTGCCGACTACATGCCGTCGAAAGAGACCCTTGAACTCGTCTATGGCGACGAGACGGCACTGGTCCGCGCGTCTGTCATTCTATGGCACAGCTTTGAGCTGACTCGAGAGCTGGCCGACGCGTGGCGAGAAGTCGAGGCGGCAGACGACAGCGGCGCGCGAGCTGCGATCTCCGACTTTGTCGCAGAGCTGGGCACTTACATTCTCGACGATTGCAACGATGAGTGAGCGCGCCGCAGACACCGACGAATCGGCGGCGACTCGGGCAGCGCAAGAAGCGCACGCTTTCGTCTACAAAAACGTGAAACTTGAGCACGCCGAGGACTTTAGCAGCCTGCCGAGGGTCCGGCTTGCGTGTGTCGGCGACAGCGGCGTCGGCAAGACAACGCTGGCGCTGCGTTTCGCCAACCGCAACTTTGACAGCGGCGTGCGCTCGACTGTGGGCGTCGATTTTGTCAATGCACACATCGAGGTGTGCGGCGTCCCGATGAACGTACAGATATGGGACACGGCAGGCCAGGAGCACTACAACGCCATGACAACGACGTTTGTGCGCGACTGCGGCGGAGTCTTGATCACTTTTGACGCGACCAACACCACGTCGTTCGCGTCGTGCAAGCGCTGGCGCGCGCTGGTGCGAGACATCAACCCGGACGCCGTTTGTATGCTCGTCGCAACAAAGGCCGACAAGTATCGCTCGTCCAATGTCGACGCAAACGGCAAAACGGCGCGCGGCTGGCTCGATGCCATCGACATGGGCGCCAAGGCTGACGAACTCGAGTGCACAGCCGGCTTTGTTCTGACGTCGGGCAAGACGGGCGACAACGTCGACCTTGCGCTCGTCAAGCTGGCGCACATGACGTACAACAAGACGCAACGATGGCACGCCACGACCCTGGTGTACGACGGCCGCAGCGACGCGGTCGAGCTGTCGCGCAAGACCAATGCGGATCGCAAAGTGGCTGTGAATTGCTGTAGATCGTAGGCCGAAGTGGCTTAAATGACCCATTGCTCGTCGGATGGCGGCCGCTGCTGCTGCTGCTTTTGTTGTCGACTCTCGGCGATAATATTCTCGATGGAGCGCCGGACTTCGCGTTGGATCGCAGCGGCGTCGCCGCGCGTCGTCACCGAGATCTGCACGCTCGCGACGCCGAACAGCGACATGACGGCGGCAGAGAGCGCCAGCGCCGCGACGGCGCTGCAGCCGGCGCGCAAAAGCTTGTCCGAAACAGTCATTCGTCGGCGGAGATCCTGGATTTGTGCTTCTGTTTGCGTCGGCGGGCCGACGACGACGACGACGACGACGACGCCACCGCCGCCGAATGCGACTTGCGACCGGATTCAGACAATGGCGGCGGCTGTGCCAGGGCAGGCGGGCGCTCTCCCAGCGGACCCGTTTCGCCTGACGAATCTTCGTCGTCATCGTCATTGTCGCCCGTCTTCGCCGCCGACGGCGGAGTCTCGGTGTCGCTATCTGGCTGCTCGCTGTACTCGCGCATGATGCGCACACAGCGCTTCAGGGCGTCGAGCGCCCGTGCGCTGCCCTTGTGACTGCTTTGTCCGAGGCTGTGCGCGAGTTGGGGAGGAGTCTCGCCCTTCTTGTTGCGCGTCGCCAGGTGAAACTGCACGAGGTCGACACACCATTCGAAAAGATCGGCGCGCGGCACCTTTTGCTGCAAGCACCGGTGCAGAACTGTCTCGCCCGACTCGTCGGCGACTGCTGCGTACTTGAGCCCGTTCGGACACCGCTCGACACAGTTGCCGCGCTCAAAGTCGAATTTGTCGACAGCGACGATCGCCAGCGGCTGCACGGCGCGGTCGGCCACAGACACGAGCGTCCGATAGCACGGACCCATGTCCTTCGTGCGCTCGGGCTGGCGCGTCAGAAGCGCCTCGAGACACGCGATCGAGCCGTAGTGCGCCGCCAGATCGATGCACTGGTACTGCTGCGGCTCGAAAACGATCGTAGTGATGCGCAGGTCGCCGTAGAGGCGATCGGGTCTGCCGAGCATCTCGAGCATCTCGTCGCACCGGTCCTCCTTGACGAAATCGTGCAGCGCCTCTAGCGCCGCGTCCGGGTAGCGCAGCTTGGCCGGCTTGCAGATGAGATTGCTGACGTCGAACCAGCGCTTGCTGATCGCCATCATAAACTTTTTCAGCGTCGTGGCGACGAACCAGAGCAGCGAGTTGTTGACTTCGGCGGCCGCGACGGCGTCGATGGTCGACAGGTAGTCGTGCTCAGCGTCGCTCAGCACCGGCGCGGCGCGACCCTCGGCCTCAAACTTGCGCGCTGGATCGCCGCCGCGGCGGCCCGCGATCTCGTAGACGATGCTGTCGACAAAGAATTCGTCGTGCTCGACCAGCGCCGCGATCTTGCGCTCGATGGCGGCGCGATCGTCGCCGTGGTCGCCGCCGGCGTCGACGCGCAGCACCACGCTCGTCGGCTTCCTGTCGCGCAGCACCTCGAAGCGTGGGTTGTAGAATTGGAACGTGTCCCTGTAGCGCTCACACAGAGTCGCCATGGCGTCACAGTCGTCGATCTCGCCGCGGATGCGCAGCCGGTCGACGGCACAGCCAAACTCGACGCTGTGGCGGATGTACTCGACGAGCTGCTTGGGCGTCACCTGCTTGTAGCGGCGGTTGGTCATCAGGTCCTCGAGCTGCTTGTCGCCGCGCTGCTTGGCAAAGCCGACCGGCGTGCCAAACTTGATCGACATCTCGCTCGTCTCGCGCCGCGTCTCCTCGGCCGTCTGCCTGCGCGCGCTCGGGAGGCGCAGCAAGCTCTTCTTGGACCGGGCGCCAGCTGCGTCGAGGAACCCGTCGTAGGTGCACACCTCGGTCGGATCGGCGCCGCCTGCCATCAGGTACTCGACAATGCGCAGCAGCGTTTCTCGCTCAATGTCGTCCTTCATGAGCGCCAAATGCAGCGGGTCGCGGCCGTTCTTGTCGCTCGTTGTGCAGCACGCGCCGCGGCTCACCAGCGTATAGAGCGTCGACTCGTTGGCCGCCCTGGTGCCGTCCTTTGAGGCTTTGTTCTTTGTCTGGCGCGCGTTCTGGATTGCGATGTGCACGAGCGAGAACCCGGTGTCGGCGTAGCGCTTGTCCTTGAGGTCGGGCACCCGATCAAGGTCGCCGACGGAATCGATCAGCGACGCGACTGCCACCTGGTCGTTTTCGACGAGCGCCTGGATGAACGGCGAGTGGTCGTCGCGATGTCGGATAAACTCGAGCGTCTTGTCGGGCAGCGAGACGCTGCCGTCGGTGCGCCCGGCCTCGATGAACGCGTCGATCTCGGGCCACTCGGCGCCGCGCTCTATCAGCAGCTCGATTGTGGCGTGCAGCTTGACGACGCGCTCGGTGCCCTCCGCGCCAAAGCGGGCACGGCTGCACACCTGGTGTGCATTGCTGCAAGCGCGCACCGCAATCTCGAGCAGCGACCAGTGCGTGAGCAGGTCGCGCGAGTTTGGGCTGACGCCGAGCGAGAAAAACGACTTGAGCAGCATCTGGTCGCCCTCGCGCACAGCGTTCGACAGCCGCGACCAAAAATCGCGGTTCTGGTTGATGTTGCAGCTGGCTGTCGCCAGCCAGCGGTCGCGCTCCGGGTCGACCTCGAACCGCCGCAGCGCTTCGCTGTCGGCGCGCTTCCGCCTGCTGCTGCTCGCGGCGCGCTGTAGCGCTGCGGCTGCGACGCCTGGCGCGGCGGCGTCGACTGCAGACTTTGGCGACGACGACGACGACTCGGTCAACGACTCGGCCGACGCCATGTCGGCATCGACGTCCAGGCGCGTGATGTGCCGGTGCGCCAGCCGCTTGCGCAGCCTGGCCGGGTCTTCGCCCAGGATGCGCGCCGCCGCCGCCTGCGCTGTCGCGCGCGTGACATCGCGCTGCGACGCCTCGGTGCGCAGCTCTGTCAGCTCGGTGTGCTGCCGCTCGATCTGCTCGCGCAGCTTGTTCTCGCGCTGCCGGCGCTCTTCGAGCTCGCGCCGCGCCGCGTCGTACATCTCCGCCTTTTGCTCGAGGTCGGCGCGGAACCGCTGCGTCTCGGTCTCGTGGTACGACGTCCATTGCTCGGCAATGACCCGGTGCTCCTCGGCGCTCGCTCTGGCGCGCTCGGCCGCGCCGCGCGCCGCGCGCAGATCGGCGGCGAGCCGGGCGCATTCGGCCTCGCTCTCGTCGGCGACACGCCGCACCGTCGCCTGCATCGACTCGTTGAGCGCGCGCATCTCTTCGAGCTGCGCCTGGGCGGCGCGCTCGCGCTCTTCGATCGCCGCCGCTGTGTGCTTGTACTGCTGTGCGTCTTCGATGCGCGCCAGCGCCTCTTGTGCGGCGACGCGCTGCTCGGCCGCCTCTTCGCGCGCACGCTGCACAAGTCGCTCCGAATCGCGCACACGGGCCTGCAGCAGCTGTCGCTCCGACTCGATGCTCTGCTCGACGGCGCGCCGCTCCCGCTCCGTGTTCTCCTGGCGCGCTACGAGCTCATCGCGTTCGCGCTGCACGCGCTCGAGCTGGCGCTCCATCTCGGCCTGCCGGTCGTTGGCGGCGCGCAGCTCGCGCTGCAGCCGGTCGCTGTCGTCGCGCGCCGCCTGGAACTGCGCCTCGAGCTCGTCGACGCGCGCCTGGCTCTGCTCGGCGTCGGCCTCTGCTTCGCGCAGGTGCTTGAGCGCCACCTCGCGCTCGGTGTCGGCCTCGTCGCACTGGCGCTCGAGATCGGCCAGCTCGTCGGCGAGCGAGGCGAGACGGGCGTCGTACTGGACGCGCTGTGCCTCTTTCTCCTCGACGGTGCTGTCCGCCTGCTCGGCCGCTTCGTCGCGCTCAATGCGCAGCCGACGGATGCGCTTGGCGAGCGTCGCGCGCTGCTCGCTCGCCTCGAGCGCTTCGGCGCGCCGCTCGGCGGCCGTGGACCGCATGATGTCGAGCTCGTCGGACAGCCGGCTCTGGGCCGTGCGCGCCTCGCGCAGCTGCTCATGTGCCGCGCGCGACTTGGCGCGCGCCTCGGCCGCCTGGCGAATCGCCTCGTCGCGCTCGCGCTCCAGGCCGTCGATGTTGGCCTGCACGACACTGTCGCGATCCATCAGGGCCGCCTCGGCCAGCGTCTGCTCGTGCGCTTCGTCGTTGGCCTCGCCGAGCCGGACGCGCAGCTCGCGGATCTTGATCTGCTGCGCTGTGAGCAGCAGCTTGGTCTGCTGCTGCTGTGCTTCGAGCATGTCTTGCGTGCCGAGCGCCGTTTCGACCTGCGAGCGCAGAATGCGGTTCGCGTCACGCTCGCGCGCCAAATCGACGCTCAGCTTGTCGGCGCGCAGCGCCTCGGGCGTCGGCAGCTCGGCGCGCGGCGCCGAGCGCATGGCCGCGGCGGGCGAGCGCAGCAGCAGCGCGGCGCCCTTGGAGCCCGCGCCGCTGCGCGCCATCTCGGGATGCTTGGCGACGACGGCGCGATACGCTGCTTCGTGGCGCAGTACGGCGAGGTAGTGCAGCGGCGTGAAGCCGCTCTTGTCGACCGCCTGGAGCACTTGGCGCGGACAGTGGCGCGCAAAAAAGCCGTCGAAAAACGCCGCGTCGCGATCGCGGTCGTCGCCCGGCGGCGCCATGAGTGCGATCGGCGGCCGGCGCGCCAGCTCGTGCGCCAGCGTCGAGTCGGTGCGCGGGTGTCGTGCGCCGAGCAGAATTGCGCGCTCCCCGAGAAGCTGGTCGACAACCCAGTGCACCACCGACAACTGGGACGACGCGAAAATCTGATGCAGCGGCGTGGTCGAGCGCGGATCGCGCCTGTTCATCGGCGTGATGAGACCCACCGAAAGCGCGCCGGTGCCGAGCCTCTGAGCGGCGAGGCGCAGCGACGCGACCGTCAGCTGGTCGCGCTCGGCCGCCACGACGAGCATTGCCGTGTGGCCGGCCTGCACGCAGTCGTAGACAAAGTTTGCCTGGACGCGCCGCCTGCCTGTCGCGCGCGTCACTGCCGCGGCCGCGGCCGAGCTGCTCATTGTTGCCGACGGCGGCTATTTGATCCGCTCGAGGCGTGTCAGACGCATTGGCGTGCCGGCGCACCCAGGACGGCCTCGCAACGACGACGGCTGGCGCACGTGCGTGCGTGCAATGCAGGCGCGCTGGCCGGCGCTCGCGGCGCTGCGCACCGAGAAGCAGATCGTCGACCTCACGACGCGCACGCGCTACGACACGATCAGCCAGCTCGGCCGCGGCTCGGGCGGCAACACGTTCACGGCATCGACCGACGGCAGCGAGCAGCCGAGCGTTGTGATCAAGGAAGTGCGGCGGCGCAACGGCGAAGCGATGGAGGTGTACAAAGATCGCGTGCGGCGCGAATACCTCATCTCGCTGCTGATGTTCGACGCCGATCCGGACATCTGCGAGCGCGGAGTCGTGTGCGCCGAGAGCCAGTTCTTCCACAAGCTGTCAGGCTACATCGTGTTTCCGTTTGACAATGCCGTCAGTCTGGAGCGGTACTTGGAGGGCTCGTTCTACGACGCGTTCGAACCGCGCCAGCCGCTGCAGTACCAGATTGCCGCGCTCCTGATGGCCGAGCGCATGTGCGACGCGGTCGACATGCTCCACTCGATTGGACTGTACCACGGCGACATCAAGCCAGCCAACGTCGTCGTGACGCGCAACCGGCTCAGGCCAGATCTGGTCACCGGCATCAAGCTCATCGACTTTGACCTGGCGTGCTCGTCCAAGGCCGCCGGCTTTCTCGAGTCGGTGCTCGAAGACCCGCGCCTGCTGGCGTGCGCGCAGTCGGAGGGCGGCGCGACCGCTGTCTACTACGGCACGCCGCTCTTCCTCGATCCGTTGGCCGGACGCGGAAAGGCGCGCACCGCCGTCCCGAAGCGCCAGGTCGACCGCTTCTTCCCGCTCTTCGACCTGTTTGCGCTCGGGCTCACAATCCAGCTGGTCTTCGACGTGCGCCAGGACCTGTCGCCGCCTGCCTCTGGCCCGTTCATCGTGCGCGACACGCGGCGCATGCCCAAGGTTGCCCGCAAGGGCCTGCCCGACACGAGTCCGGTACTCACGATTCTGCGCTCGATGACGGGCGACGCCGAGGACCGACAGCCGGCCGGGTCGTACCAGCGCCAGTTCAAGATTGTGCGCCGGACGCTCGAGCGCCAGGCTGGGCGAGCGATGTGAAGAAGGCCGCCGATCCCAGAGTGCGCGGTGCGCTAGGTGTTGGCCAGCTATGAGCGGAAGCTGCGACGGCGCGGCGCAACAGCTGCGCGTCGTGCGTTTGAGCGAGCACGCGTCCCTGCCTGTGCGCAGCTCGACGGGCGCGGCTGGCTACGATCTGGCGGCGGCGCACGACGCCGTTGTGCCAGCTAGCGGGAAGGCGATTGTCAAGACCGACCTGGCCATCGCCGCGCCAGCCGGCACGTACGGTCGAGTGGCTCCGCGCTCGGGACTGGCGTGGAAGCGACACATCGACGTCGGCGCCGGGGTCGTCGACGCCGACTACCGCGGCAACGTCGGCGTGGTGCTGTTCAACCACGGCACGGTCGATCTCGAGGTGAGGCGCGGCGACCGCGTGGCACAGCTCGTGCTCGAGCGCATCGCAACGCCAGACGTAGTCGAGGTGGACGATCTCGGCGCGACTCGGCGCGGCGCTGGCGGGTTCGGCTCGACGGACAGTCAATGAACGCGTGCGCGGGCCTGTTGAGTAGACGGCACAGCGCAACCCAACCACCAACGATGCCCATTTGCACCATGGGCTGCAACGTGCCGCTGGCCGGCGAGCTGCTGTGCAACTGCTTCGCGCCGGTGTTCGAATGCGACCCCAGCGGCGGCAAGTGCATTCCGGAGATCGGATGCGAGGGCACGTGCAGCCCGACGTGGATGCTGTACGGCCTCATCGCGCTGGCGATCTTTGTCTGCTGCATTCTGCCGTGCATCATGTTCAAGTACTGCTGCAACAACAACGGCGGCTCGGGAGACGCCAAGCGCAAGGTGCTCGTGGTCAACGCGGCCGGCGTCTCACCCGCCGACCGCAAGGCGCTGCTGTCAGACATGTAAACGCCCGTCTCCGACCAGCCTCTCACGAGACAATTTCATCCCTCGATACACTTGAATGCACACGGGACAGCGGCCGACCAACGATGCCGCGCAAGGCTGCGTGGGCCGCTCCGCTGCCGGCCACGGCGAAGCGCGACGAGCCCGAGGACGGCGCCGACGAGCCTGGCAAGCGCGCCCGCCTGCCAGAGTTCACGCCGCGCCCGCTGACCGACGCAGAGTTTGACGAGCTCGCCGCCGAGCTCCTCCGACTCTGGCTCGAGTCGGGCGGCGAACAGCCAGCGCTCGACGCGTCCGTCGTCGGCCAGCCGCTCTGGCTGCAGATGGCGCTGCGCGTTCTGCGCCGCAACGGCCTCGACACGGCGACGCGCCTGTGCCGCGCCAACCGACTCCTCAACGGCGCCATCTGCAACAGCGCCGTGTTCTGGCGCGAGGCAATCGAGCTCTACTTTGGCTTCTCGGTGGTACCGGAGCGCAACCACTCGGACTGGCCGCTGGTGCGCAAGCGCATCTCCGACCTGCTGACGGCGGTCGCCAACGCGCACCCGAGCGGCGCCAGCTTTGACGACGACGACGACGACTCTGAGGACGTGCCACTGCCAGTCTTTCGCGGCCGCCTCATGCGCCGCCTGTTCCGCGTCATGACAGCTTCGCTGCGCAATCCGTTCGACAGCGCCGCGACATCTCGCATCGCTCCGCTGTTCGACGTCGAGCGACTGCGGGCCCGGGAGCAGGTCCACATGACTCCGAGCGGGCTCTGGATCAAGCGCAAGTTTTCCACCACCGCCCTGGGCGACACGGTCACCACGTTTCAGTTTGTGCCGTACATCGAGTGGGCCATCGCCGAGATCGACGACAACGACGTGTTCCTCGACCGACGCGCACTCGTGTCGATCGTCCTCGACCTGCCGTCGCGCGACACGTGGCCAGAGACTGCTTCGCACTTCAAAGAGCACCCGCTGAGCGACCGCACAGTGGAGGTCGACACGACGCGCGGAGGGCTCGCGGGCGACTCTGTCCCCGAGACACGCGAAGTTGAGTTCCGCCGCTTTTTACTCGACATGGCTCGTGCGACGCGCGCCGGTTCCGTCTACACAACCGCGGAGCTGCTTCGCACCGGCTGGCAAGCACTTTCGGAGCTCGCATTGCCGCTCAGCGGCACGATCGGCGAGCGACTCGAGGACTACTTCATCGACGGAGCAGACGTCTACGGCGTGCTGCGAGCGACTTCTCTGCCAGACGCGCCCGGGTCGTACGACTACTTTGGCGACCGAACCGCCGACGATTTGCAATTTCCCGGCGCCAAGAACTACGTCGTTCGCCTGGTGCCGAGCAACGACCCCCTGCTCCCGCGACTCCAGGTCCTGGCGGCGATTGGAGACGACACTTACGCGGTGTTTTCGTGCGTGACTCGTCCTGTGGCTGGAGAGACCGACTCGTCATTTGGCATCGAGTACATTCGCGTGCGGCGCGGCTTCAACATCACGCCCGGTGCATACCTCAGCGGGCACATACTCGATCAAGACACGCTCGAGCGATCGGCCGACCTCGGCCACTGGTTTGACCTGCTGTCCCAGGGAGGCTCGGACGGGCCTAGCATCACCGTGCTCGATCCAATTGACGGCAAGGCCGATCTCTGTATGGTCGTCGGCGGGCCAGTCGGCTCTGCGGCTGCAACGACACCGTTTGGCAAGGGCCTGCGCGGCATCGCATTTGCGCGTACTTCAACAGTCATTTCGGCAATGCCCGGCAGCCCAGTCGTGACGATCGGCGCTGTAGTCGACGGCGACCTGAAAACTCCGCGACGCATTCGCGTCACTGCACACGTCATGCCGACCGGCTTCGACCGCATGCGCCGCAATGTGCTGCTCACGCGCGGTCCTCTGGGCAATGACGGCTGGCGTACGCCTGGCCGCATTGCAATCGCGCCGCTGTCAAACGACTCGGTCGACCCGGCGTTCTTGACAACCGTTTTCCAGTAAAGCCCGCACACGTTCACTCATCGGGCTGGCGCTGGTCAATGCGGCTTGGCGCGTGTTCGGGCGGCGCGTACAGCACGTAGAGCTTGAGCGGGTCGCTGCCGACTTGGACGACTTCGTGCTCGGCTCCGGCCGGGATGATCACGACGCCGCCGTCCTCGAGGTCGTACTGCGTCCTTCCGACGCGCACCAGGGCGCGGCCCGACTCGACGCGGATGAACTGCGTCGTCGGCGGGTCCGAGTGCGTCTCGGCGGGAATGACCTCGCCGGGCTCGAGCGACATCACAGCAAGCTGCATCTGCGGCGTCGTGTGCAGCACGCGCCTGTACAGCACGTTCTCGAGCGTCTCGCGCTCAATGTCGACGGCGAACGGTCGCGTTGGCACAGGCGCGGTTGCCCGGCTCGCGCTGGCAACGAGACCGGGCCACGCAGCCTGCATCTCGCGGACGCGGCCGAGACCGGCGCGCCAACCGGGTCAAAATAATTGAAACCGTCGGTGCCACAAAGTCTGCGGCATCTGGCCGACTGTGCAGAAGACAGACCGGTCTGGATCGCGCGACCGGCGCGCGGCGAGCCCTCTGCACGCACAGCCCTCGTCTGGGAGCGAAAGGGCTGCTCGCCTGCGCGCGACACGCGAAATCGGATCGCGGCTCGACCCAGTAGCTCGACCAACAATGACAGACGGCGTCACCCCGCCCGCGTCGCCGTGCGTCTCCGACAGCCAACCATCGCCGTTCCTGCACAAGCAGCCGCCCATCCTGCCGCCGTACTCGCAGAAAGGGCGGCCGAACATGTTTGCGCGCGACGCCGAGCGCAACCAGGTCTATGTACTTGGCCGCAAACTCGGCTCTGGGACCAGCGGCGCGGTGTTCGAGGCACGTCTGCTGGGCTCCGGGGTCGACGGGCCGCCGACACACGTCGTCAAACGCTTCGAGCGCCACACGCACTCGATCAACGAGCCCGAGAACGAGTTCAAGCACTCGGTGCAGACCGAGTACTACAGCAACCGGCTGGCGCGGCACTGGGCGGGCGCAGAGTCTGCCGCGCAGATGTATGCGTGCGCCGAGCGCTGCTTCTTCGAGACCGCGCCGGTGCTGCACGGCGACGACGTCGAGCTCGACGAGGCTGTCCGTGGCTACATCGTCTATCCGTACCACGCGAACACGTACACCTTGTTGAGTTTCCAGTACGACGTGCTCTACGAGATGCACCGTGGCGAAGGCCGCGCCTTGCGCTACTGGTGCTTGGCGCTCGACATTGCGGCACGGCTGTGCGACGCCGTCGGCACGCTCAACGCTCACGGCATCTATCATCGCGACATCAAGACGGTCAACATCATCGTCACCGTCGCCGACGACTATGTCGAACGGCTGCGGCTGGCGATGGCGCGCGACGACTCGTTTGGCGTCGACGACTCCTGCTCGGACCACCCGGTCTGCGAGCCGATCTCTGTTCGCCTGGTCGATTTTGGCCTCGCGATGGCGACGCCCGCCGCGGCCGGTGCGTTTCTCGCCAAGCACGGTCTGGCGCCGACGTTCCTCTCCGACCTGTACGACGACACCAAGTACGTCGAGACGCCCGGCGGCGGCAGGATGCTGCGCAAAGTCTCCGTGGCGCACTACACAACGACGTGCATCAGTCGCGATCCGCGCACTATGCGCCCGGCTCAGTCCGACGGCGAGGCCGCCGATCCGCTGCTCGAGCACGAGCCGCTGCACTACGACGAGACCGACGGTGAGGTGTGCTTCAGCGCCGATCAGGCGTCGCGGTTCTTCGGCCACTTTGAGACGTTTGCCGTCGCCACGGTCGTCCAGACGCTCTTCGACCCGCAGCAAAACAGGGCGCCGTGGCCGACGGGTGCGCTCGCCATCCGGCGCACAGAGTCGATGCCGCCGCCAGACGCCGCGCCGCTGCTCGAGACGCTGCGCGAAATGACAGGTCCGCTCGCACACCGCAAGCCGGTGCACCACTACGCGGCCGCATTCCGTGCCATGCGCGCCGAGCTGCTCCTTCGAGCACGCGACTCGGCGCCGGTCGCAGTGAGTACGCCCGTGACAGTCGGCGCCGCAGACGCCGACGGAGCACGATCTCGGGCGCCTCCGCCGCGTCAGAGCAAGCGCGCCAAGCTCTACTGCGACGAACAGATGCCGCCGGCCAGCAACGCTCGACGCGCCGCGGCAGAAGCAGCGGTGACGGCGGCAGCGTTTGCCGAGGGCACGCCGCCGGTCGAGATGCGCACCGACGTCTAACTAAACTGGGCCACCGTCCGAAGGATGATCTTCTGGTCAGTCGCGCTCGCGGCTCTGGTCACTGGGTGCGCGCGTGGCGCCATGGTGTTCGACATCATGGTGTGGGCCGACGTCGACTACACACTGCTGTTTTGCGCGGCCGTCGAGGGCCAGTTTGCCGACGACCCGCCGAGCCAGCTGGCACACGGGTCCCAGTACATGTTCAGCTACCAGGGAAGCGAAGTGCTCGACGTCTACTCGTTCTCGTGTCAGTGGAACGACACATTCAACGGCCTGTACCTCAGCTATTTCTGGACAGAGGCGTCCGGACAGGTCGTCGACATCAAAGCCGTCACGGACAGTTCCCCGGCCGTGCAGTGGGTCAACGTCGAAGGCGAGAACATGATCCGCGTCTTTGTCGGCGACAGGCCCACGCCCGCACCACCCACGCCGCCCACGCCGGGCCCGCTTGGCCCGTTCACCGATCCGCCAGAGGTCGGCGTTCTAACGCCCTCTGGAAAGGTGGCGCTGATAGCCTGTGCCGCGGTGATCGCCCTGGGCCTGACAATCGCTGCCGTGCTGTGTACATACCAGCGGTGCCGGCGGTCCCAGTACGAACAAGTCGCCTGATGGTGGAGTGAAGCGAAAAAATGTCTGGTCAGCCCTCCCTGGGCGGTTTCACTTGGACGACTTGAGCACGAAGAGCGTCCACCACGAGTCCTCCTTCGCGCGGCCTTTGCGGTTCGTGATGAGCGCCAGAGAGCCGCCAACCTCGGTGAGTGTATAGTCACTCGCGCTGAGGTCGCCCATGCGCCGCTCGATGCGCGTGATCACCTTGCCGCCCTTGCAGTGCTTCGGATACGGCCAGAACTCGCTGTCAAAGCGCTCCGACGGCACGTTTCCGACCAGTTCGTCCTCGGTGTAGGTGTACTTGGTCGTCTCTCCCGCCTCGCGGCACAGGACAATCTCGATCCCGTTGAGGCCGGTGCGGAACACCTGCACGGTGTAGCCGTCTCCGTCGATCTCGTCGCACAGAGGCGTGCACAGCGCGGCGAGGCGGGCGCGCTCGACGGCTTCCTCCTCGCGCTTCGCCTGCGCACTGCGCTCGCGCTCCTCGGCGATGTACTGCTCCATCAGCGACAGTTTCCCGCCCGCCTCGCTCTGCTTGCGCTTTTGGCCGCACTGGGCGGCAGCGGCGGCGGCGGCGGCGGCAAGGGGGCTGTGCAGGGCGGAGCTGGACATAAGTTGGCGTGAAACGAGTGGGCCTGGCCCGCCCTTTGTGCCCGCAGAGAATTGTCAGAGGGCTGCTCGGAGTGTCACAGCCCCGAGGGCTGCTCGGAGCGCCTGTTCGTGTGCGGATCAGAGATCGTTTGCAACACACAAGCAACATTCGGCGCAAGATGAGTATTCGCGACAGTCTGCGCAGCGAGATCGCCCGTGCCACCCTCGACGCGGCACGCATCGGCCGGCTGGCGACGAGCGATCTGGCGCACGTGTCCGCGGCCGCGATGGCGGCGGCGGCTCGCAAGCCGACCTCTGGCCTAAAGTCGACACAGGCGACGGCACGCGCCGCGACCGCGTATGTCCAGTCGTGGGCCACCGAAGACGGGCGCCTGTTTCTGCGCCACCCGCGAACCGGTGATGTGATCGCCCAAGTGGGCCCTCGGACAACGCGCTTCGCACACAAGCTGGTCCTTAAGGGTTTGGTGGTCATGCGAGGCGTCGTCGCGCACGGATGCGCAATCCTCGACGTGTTCTTGCTGAACCAGCCTGGCATCGGCGGCGAACGCGAGCGCATCGCGCTCGAGCTCCTCTACACTGCGATCGGACCGAACCACCGCCCTGTGCAGAACCTGATTCCGATCTTTCGGTCGCGGCTAGCTCAGCAAAAGGGCATCCAGCTGCGCCTACCGCTCACCCAGGCGATCTTTCCAGAAGAACGGCACATCGGTGTGCAAGAAGCTAGCTCTGGAGATTTCGAAGCGGCGGGCGCCATCGCGACGCTCTCTTCGGAAGAGACCGAGGTCGTGCGAACTCTCGCAGTGCGGCTGCGCCAGTGAGCGTCCGAATAAACGGTGCCAAGAACACACTTGAACGAGCCAGCGAGCTCCTGTCACACACGGCCAGCGCGGCATGCAGAGCGCACACACACTGAGTGTACTGTTCGTCGCAGTCGCCGGCGCCGCACGCCTGCAGTCGGTCGACCTCGACGTGCACCGCGATCATGCCGTCGCCGTGGCGCCGCCGCTGATTGTCGAGGCGCACATCGGCACGCCGCCGACCACATACCGACTGCTGTTGACATCGCGCGCCGCCAACGCCACCGGCGTGCTGCACTGCCTCGACGAGCACTCGCAGACGTTCGACTCGGCGACGTCGAGCGACGTGGTCCGTTTCACAGAGCGGCAAGTCGTCGCATCGCGGCGCACGGCGCTGCGCACCCGTCTCTGGCAGCGCTGCTTCGCCACGGACGCCGTTGCAGCTACAGCAGCCGCCGTCGCTGGAGAACCAGCCGTGCCGTTCGCGTCGCACGACGCTCTGGCGATCGCACAAGAGTGCGCCCACGGCCGCTGCGACGGCGCCCTCAGCCTCGACGCAGCGGCGCCGCTGTGGCGCGCCTTTGTCGGCTTCACGCTGACGCGCAACACATTTGCGCTGCACACCGAGCTGCCGCCGGCATCGCAGCGCATTTCCAACACACTGGCGCTCGCCGAGTGCGGCGCCGCCGCGACCGAGGGCAGCTATTGCGACTTTGACGCACGGACACGCAGCGGGCGCGCCGTGACCGTGTCGCTCGTCGCCGACGACGCTGCGCTGCGGCTGCCACACTGGCTCGCCGGCGACGCGCTGAGAATGCTCGAGCTCGAACTCGGCACCGGCGACGTGCTGCGCGTCGACCTCGACGCGATAAGGGCCGAACAAGCGGCAGCGCGGCACGACACTGGCGTCGACGACGACGACGACGTGTCGCGCAGCGCGCCGCTGCTCGCGACGCTCGACAACAAGTTTGAGGCCGACGACTTTGTTCAAGCGGCGGCACACACGGCGGACTCTGCCGACGAGACGCACATTGTGATTGGCACCAGCGCACTGCTCGAGTGCGGCGTGCGGCGGCGCTTTGCGCCGCACAACACGGTCGAGTTTTTCCGCGTCAGCGCACGCGAGCACCTGCGCTGGCCCGAGGCGCTGATGCAGTCGTTCTTCTTCACACACTTTATCGCACTGCTCTGTCATTCGGCGCTCGTACAGGCGTCGCACGCAAACCGTGCGCTCGCCAAGGGCGCGACGCGCGCCGCAAGTCCGTCTCCGCAGCCGCCTCTGTTGGCGTGGCTCAGCGTCTTCTCGGTGCTGTGCACGCTAGCCGCGCTCTTGTTCGCGCTCTCGGCACTGTTCGGCACACGCGACGGCTCCTACCTCGACTCGGCGCGCGACGCTGGCCTCTACGCGTACGTATGCACACAGGTGGCGCTCAACGGCGCAGTGGCGCTGTTCTTTGCTCCGTTGGCGCGGCTGGGCAGCCGGCTGCCAGCGCACTGGCGCCTGTTGCACTCGGCCGCCAGCGAACAGACAGTGCTGATGGCTCTGCTGCTGCTGGCGACGGCGGTGCGCACGAGCGCCGCCGGCGACACGTTTGGCGCACTGACGGCGACGCTGCTCGTCGTCGGCAACGCGGCACGCAATCTCTACCACTTGCACAACCTGGTGTTGGTACAGCGGCGCGACCCGCGACGCGTCTTCTACGCATTGGCGGCGGCACAGCTCGGCGCCGTCAATTTTGTCTACAGCGCGGCAGTGCTCTCGTCGACTGTGCTTTTGCCCGTGTTGCGCTCACCGGCACTTGTAGCGCTAGCCGTCGCCGTAGCGGTCGAGTTTGGCCTGCGCATTGTCGACGTCTATCGAGAGTCGGAGCGCACCGAGCTCGCCGCCGAGGCGCCGTCGCCGCGCATTGCAATTGGTGCCGAGATCGCGAGCGGCTCGCCGGTGTCGGACGCGCGCGTCGTCGAACTTCTTTCGCACGAAGCGCACCGCATCGCGACGCACGGGCCGTCGTAGTGTAAATTCACTCATTCCTGTCCCCTCCGGCCACAAACTTTGCGGCGCACAGTTCGTCTCCGGGCTCTGGCTGCATTTTCTATCGCCTACGGCCACAAACGGCGCGCCACACTGCCGCATCCGGAAACTGTGCCGCGTGACCAATGCTGCTACTCGTCGCCGTCTTGGCCGTTGCAGGCGCTGCACAGGCGCGCCTCGAGCGCTCGGCGTACAGCGCCGATCTGCGCTCGTGCAAGTACGATCGCGCCGACGCGGGCGAGTGGCTGCTCGCCAACGCCGACCTCGACTGCGATCGAGCGCTGTCGCCACACGAGATCCACGTGCTGCGCTCCAATATGCTCTACTGGTACGAGAAGCTGATCTCGTCCCTGCACCCGCAATCGGACATCATCCGGCACTGCGATTACGACGGAGACGGGGCCGTGAGCGCCGAGGACTTTGACCGGGCGCTGCCGACGTGTCTGCACACCTGCGAGGACCTGGCCACGTTTTACTACTACATCATCGACCGCGCCAATTTTATCGACTATGCGCCGGACAAGGACGCAGAAAAGTGTACTTGAACGCCGAGTTTCACTCCTCTTTGGCGGCAGCGGCAGCGGCCGGCTCCGCTTCCTCGTCGACCTTCTTGTGCATCACATAGAGTGCGTAGGTCGAGTTCTCGAGGCGCTCGCGCTCGCCAGACGCACCCAGGAGCTGCGACGACACCGCGACGCCGAGTCGGCGGCGCAGCGACGTGCACATGTCGCCGAGCGACGCGTACTTGAGCAGCGTCGCCTTGTCCACGGCCGGCGCGTTGTTGTGCGAGTCGAAGACGTAGTAGGCGCCGCGCACGCGGCCGAGCGCCACCGACGAGCAGCCAGTCGTGAGCACGGCGGAGAACTGGCCGCCGGGCGCGTCGCGCTCAAAGCGCTCCAGCGTCGCCTCGAGCGGCTGGTGCAGCGCGCTGGCGTCTTTGTCGTCGGCGTGCACGTGCGAGACGACAATCGACCACGGACCCGACGCCTCGTGGGTCTCGATCTGGCGCCGTTGGAGCTTGTTGGCGACGCGCTGCTCGGCGAGCGGCACCTCGTGCGCCAACATGTACGTGTTGCCTCGCCCAGCCGCGTCCGACACAGCGTGCCACTTTTTCCACATCACGACTCCGTTGCCGACGACCGTTTCGTACGGCACAAAGTTCTGCACGTACTCGTCAAACTCCAGCTTCTCGGTCATGCGCGAGAACAGCTCGTCGAGGCTGGTGAAGCGCAACGCGCACATAAACGCGATTGCCGTGCACGCCGTGGCGCCGTCTTCGAACGTCGACTGGGATCCGCACGGCGTCGTCGACCACAGCGCCGTGGCGTCCCATGCGCCGCCGGTCGCCGTCGTCGACGTCGGATCTGCCGGCTGCTCGTCGGGCGCTTCCAGCTTTGCGCGCTTCTTCGGCGGCACCGGTGCCGCGACAGCCGGTTCCTGTGCGCTCTCCGGCACCTGCACCTGCACTGGCACCTGCACCGGCGCCGGCTCGGCGGCTGCCTGCGGCACAAACTTTTGCTCCTCGGCGGCGCGGGCCACGTCCTCGGCACGCGAGCGGACGCGGCGCGACTCGTCCACGTGCACGACGCGCAGCGGCTGGGCAATCTCACCGCCCTCGCCGTTGGCATGGCCGTTGGCGTGGCCGCTCGACTGTCCGTTGGCGTACTCTGCCGTCGAGCTGCCAAACGCCGCGTAGATTTCCGACTTGGTGCGCGGCCGAGTCGCATTGACGCGGCGCTCAAAGTCGGCAGTGAACGCCAGCCGCTTGTGCGCCTTTTCGTCGGCAGCCGCGCGCAACAGCTCGGTCTGTGCGGAGCGCTCGCGCTGCTGCTCGGCAACGAGGTTGTCGCAATCGCCCGCCTGGACGTCGAAGCACAGCTGCTGGTAGAACGCGTCGGGCCGGTGGTGGCCGTCGCTCAGCTGCACAATGTCGAAGAGTGCGCGCACCGTTCCGTGGAACGGCAACTGGTAGTGCGTTGTGCGCGCGGTGCGCTGCACGTCGCGCGACAGCAGCTCGCGCGTGCGCTTGTTGAGCGCGTGCAGCTCGGTCTCGAACATGCCGTCGAGCGTCTCGATGCACTGGGCACGTTCGCGGTCAAGCTCGGCCAGCAGGCGCGAGTCGCGGCGCGACACGGCGGCCGAGCGCAGCGGCGTCAGGCGACGCTCGATCGCATCGCGGCGCTTTTCGAAGCGCGCCGCCGTGTTCGCCAGCTCTTGGTGATAGACGCGCCGGTGGCGGATCAGCAGGCCGCCGAGGTTGTCAAAGCTCATGCCTAGCTGCAGCAGATAGTCGTCGTTGAGGCGGCGCACGTTGAGCGCGTGCTCTGGCGACTCAGTGTTCTCGATTCGCGTCAGGTGCACCGATAGCGGAAAAGCCGATCCGTTAAACGGATCGCGCGGCGCCAACGAGTGCCGCAGCCGGCCGCTGCCAGCCTTGGCGCGCCTCTGCCGCTCGGCGCTCCACGCTGCGTCGAGCGGCGAGATGTCGACGTCGGTGCCGTGCGCGCACTCGTCGGCCGTGCACTCGGGCTGATTGGCGCAGCCAAACTGGTCGTGGCGCATCAGCCTGCGGAACGCGTCGCGCAGCAGTGGGTCGGCCGAGGCCTCGCTCTCGCCAATCCACGCATCGGCCTCGGCGCCCTCGGCGCCGATGCACAGCTCGTAGCTCGGCGGCGACGGCAGCGCTTCGGTGGCGGCTGCGGCTGCGGCTGCGGCTGCGGCTGCGGCTGCGGTCTTGGCTGCTCGAGTCACAGACTCGGGCGTGGCCTCGCCGCCGTCTGCGTCGCAGGCGTCGGCAGCGACCGGCTTCTTGCCAGGCGCCTCCTCGGGTCGCACGTCGCGCTCCTTGCCCGTGATGCGGTCGCGCGTCCGCTGCACGCTGCCCGAGAACATCGAGCGAATGTCGACCGTGCCGCGCGTCCGCTTGCGACCCTGCTCGACGCGGTCCGACTGGCGCTTGGCCCGCGCCTTGGCTCGGTCTCGCTCGGCCATCTGACGCTGCCGGCGCTCGATCGGGTCTTCTGGCTTGGCGACCGCGACTTTGCGCCGCTCGTAGTGCTCGGCCAGCGAGCGGCGCGGCGACGGCGGCTTTTCGCCCGCGGCGGCGTCGCGCTCGTCGTGGCGCAGCGACGTGCGCTGGCCCCAGCTGCTCAGCCGGCGCACGATGGCGCGCGCCCGTGCCTGCTGAGCAGAGAGCGCCGCTGCCGCCCTGCTCGCGGAAAACGCGTCGGTGTCGTCGTCACCGGGTCGGTAGAAGACGCCCGAGTCGCGCGGACTCGGCCAGCCCGAGCTCATCTTTGACGCCTTTGCGGTTCAGCAGCGTTTGCGCTTGTTCAATACACTCGCCAGTTCCGCGGGGCGGCTGAGCGCTGCTTCGAGACGCCCGATCTGGCGCTGCAAGCCCATCAGCTCGGCTTCGTGCTGCACTTCGATGTCGTCCAGCAGCGCCGCCGGGACATACGAGCTCCGGTTCATCGGGCGCCCGACAATGCAGCTGGTGCAGTAAACCTCACCGTCTTCGCACAACGAGTGCAGCGAGTGCGGCTCGAGCCTGCAGGTGCACAGCACGCGGGCGGCATGCTCGTCGCACAGCGGCGCGGCGCACTTGAGACAGGCCGTTGTCGCCGTTTTCTGCTTGCCGGACGGACACTCGTCACACAGCGCCTCGCTATTGCCGATACTCATCTTCGGCACAACCTCCGGCGACGATGAGTCGGGCCCGCCCGGCTGCCGGCTCGGGCCAGCCGCCGCCCCAGCCTCCGCTGAGCTCCACGGCGACTATCGACTCGTTTGCCGAGGCGCCCGACTGGAACCCGGCGCTCGAGCGCCAAGTGTCGCGCTGGAACAAGCAAATCGCGCTCTCCGAGCACAAGCCGATCACGGCGCCGATGGCACGCTGGACGCCCGGCCAGCGCCAGAGCTACTACGATGCGATCGGCGCCCTGGCACAGACGATCGACGAGAAGAAGATCGTGCGGCCGGCCGATCCGACTGTCGTCGGCGAGCTGCGCCGCCGAGAAGCCGCGGCGCACGCGGCGGCGTCGTCCACCAGCATCTCGCTCTACAAGACGCGCAACGCCAACCGGCACTACGCGCGCAGCGGCCCGCTCGGCTGGAGCGACGAGAAGAAGTCGCGCGTGCTCTTTGCCGACACCGAGGCGGCGGGCGGCGGCGCCGACGGCGCGCCCGAGCACACGCACACGCCGCAGCACGCACTGCTCGTCGACGTGCGCTTTGCGCGCGCCGCTGGAGTCCGGCGCCAGCGGCCAGACGGCGCACACCTGTTGCACGAGCCATTCGAACAGCTGGCCGCCAACAACTCTCCGCACGCGCCCTACCTGTGCGTGTCTCGGAGCACGCGCGCCGCCCTGCAACGCCTCAACTCGCACACATCGTTTGTGGCGCTGGCCGAGCGGCTGCGCCAGTCGGTCGAAGTGCACACCGTGCTCGAGCTGGTGCAGATCGCGTCGTCCGACTTTGCGCTGCCGGTGCACGCCGTCGTCTTCCGGCACGACTACTCGCTCGAGATCGTCTTTGCGCTCGACATCAACGGCCGGTTCTTCGGCACGCTGGCGGTAGAGCGCGTCGCTCCGCACGCCCACGGCGCCGCCGTGCGTCGCGTCGGCGCCGCTGTGCACCAGTCGGCGGCGCAGCGCGCGCGCCACATCCTGCAAGAGCGCTCGGCCGGCCGCGAGCTGCGCCAACGCACGCTGCGCGAGCTGTGCGACGAACGGCCAGCGGCTGCTGCCGCCTCCGCCGCCGCCGCCGCCGCCGACCCGGCGACAATCGGCAGCGCAGCGGCCGAGAGCAACGTCGAGCGCATCGTGGCCGCGGCGGCCGTGAGCGCACGCGGCGCCGGCGCGCTCGGCCACTCGGAGCGCTATCTGGCGTACGACGGCGCCGCACCCGACTCGGCGCAGCCCGACTCTGTCGCCGAGCGGCTGCTTGCGCGCTGCGCTTCGCTGGTCGTCTTCGACGCGGCGCGCGCCAAAGCGCTGTGCGCAACGCGCGTGCAGCCAGTCTACCACTACTTTAGCACGTGCCAGTGCGAGATGAGCGACGACGACGTGTGCACATTCAAGCGCGTCTACGGCGAAGCGGCTCGCCAGCGCCGCTCGATCGCAGCCGACGCGGCCAAGGGCGGCGCGCCGAGTGCCGTGGCGCGCCAGTTGCGCATCGATGCGCTCTCGACCGCTCTGCCGTGCTACGCGAGCGACACGGAGGACGTGCGCGCCCGCCGCCGCCAGCGTCGCGCACAGCGGCGCGCCGAACGCAGCGGCGCCGTCGTCGGCCGCGACGAGCGAGACCGGCGCCAGGCACTGCGCTACGAAACGCGACGCGACAAGCGATCGCGCACCGCCAGCGCGATGGCGATGGGCGACTATGTGGTCGAGAGCAGCGCGCCGCTGCCGCGAAACGCCGGAGGGATGTGAAAAAAATCGTCGACCCGTTCTTGTGCCAATTCGATTGTCTAGTGACTCGCGAGCATTCTGGTGGCACTCCGACCGGCAGGAGACGCGTGTGCAGCGAGATGTCGCAGTTTGGAGATTTGGGCCCCTTGGCCCCTTTTTAGAAAAGGGGCCGCGGGGCCGCGGCCCCTTGGCCCCTTTTTAGAAAAGGGGCCAAGGGGCCATGGGGGGCCCAGAACCAAAATTGCTCTAACTTTCTGCTGCGTCGGTCCCTGTTCGTCGGGATGGGCATTTCGCGTTCACGGTGCCGAGATCTACAACTTGGTGGGCAAAACGAAAAGTCGATTTTTAAAGAATTCGAAATCGAACTCGTCTTGGCCAGAAAATGAAACTAGACCTCCGGGCGAGTCCGAAAATGCCCCTCCGACCGACGTGCGACCTCTCAGTGGTGAGCTAGAGCTCTTGAAAGTCAAATAGTTTGTTATATGTTTCACGTTTCACCTTTGGGGGTCAGACCCCCAAAGGTGAAACGTGAAACATATAACAAACTATTCGTGTTGCAAGTCCTCTATCTCCGTGTAGAGTGGTCGCACGTCGGTCAGAGGACCATTTTTGGACTCGCCCGGAGGTCTAGTTTCATTTTCTGGCCAAGACGAGTCCGATTTCGCGTTCTTTAAAAATCGACTTTTCGTTTTGCCCACCAAGTTGTAGAACTTGTCGCCGTGAACGCGAAATGACCACTCCGACGAGCAGGCTTCGGCGCAACAGAAAGTTGGAGCGATTTTGGTCCTGGGCCCCCCATGGCCCCTTGGCCCCTTTTCTAAAAAGGGGAAAAGGGGCCACGGCCCCGTGGCCCCTTTTCTAAAAAGGGGCAAAGGGGCCGCGGCCCCGCGGCCCCTTTTCTAAAAAGGGGAAAAGGGGCCACGGCCCCGCGGCCCCTTTTCTAAAAAGGGGAAAAGGGGCCACGGCCCCGTGGCCCCTTTTCTAAAAAGGGGCAAAGGGGCCGCGGGGCCAAAAAATCAAAACCGCTCTAACTTTCTGTTGCATCGGACCCTGCTCGTCGGAGTGGCCATTTTGTGGTCACGGCGCCGAGATCTACAACTTGGTGGGCAAAACGAAAAGTCGATTTTTTAAGAACGCGAAATCGGACTCGTCTTGGCCATAAAATGAAACTAGACCTCCGGGCGAGTCCAAAAATGGTCCTCTGACCGACGTGCGGCAATTTAACAGCGAGCTAGAGCTCTCGCAACACGAATAGTTTGTTATATGTTTCACGTTTCACCTTTGGGGGTCAGACCCCCAAAGGTGAAACGTGAAACATATAACAAACTTTCTGTGTTGCAAGACCTCTAGCTCCGAGTAGAACGGTCGTACGTCGGTCGGAGTACCATTTTTGGACTCGCCCGGAGGTCTAGTTTCGTTTTCTGGGTAGAACGAGTTCGATTTCGCGTTCTTTAAAAATCGCCTTTTCGTTTTGCCCGCCAAGTTGTAGATCTCGGCGCCGCGGACACGAATTGCCCACTCCGACGAGCAGGGTCCGATGCAACAGAAAGTTAGAGCGGTTTTGATTTTTTTGGCCCCGTGGCCCCTTGGCCCCTTTTCTAAAAAGGGGCCAAGGGGCCACGGCCCCGTGGCCCCTTTTCTAAAAAGGGGCCGCGGGGCCAAATCAGTAAACGCGCCCTAGCTCACTGTTGCACTGTCGCCTGCCGGTCGGAGCGCGCTCACAGCGTTCTCTGTGCCATTCTCTGTCGCTAGAGACCAAAAACGGGCATTCGAATTCCGAGGCGCGTTGGTCGCCTTTCACTCGAATTTCTTGCACACAGCGTCCGACGCCAGCGCCGCGTAGTTGTCGCTCGCCGCCACCACGGTTTCGATGGCGAGCACCGCCCTGGCGCGTGTCGTGAGGAACCACTCGATCTCAAACGCGTCGGTGTCGCGATTGAAGCGCACATAGCGCTCGTTGATGAGCAGCGCATGCGCGAGTTGCTCAGCCGACAACACGTTGCCTTGCTCGACGCGCCAATAGCCGACGCCGCGCTTGTTCTCGAACACCGCGTCGTCCCACTCGCGCACACGGTCGATCGCGCGCTCCTTGCGCGTCATCCCGATCTTGAAAAAGTAACACTGCTGGCTCCCGCGACCGCGGTACGGCACCGCAGCCTCGTCGACCGAGCTGCGAAACAGATAGAGCCAGCCAGCGGCGGCTGCTGGCTGGCGCTTGGCCGCCTGTGCCACTTCGAGCCGCACTTCTCGACAGACGTTGGCAGCAGCGGCGCGGAATCGCATGTTGAGCACGTACTTGGAGCCGAGCGCCTCAAAGTCGCGCGCCTCGACGGCGTGCCGGCGCCGCTCGCGCTTCCAGTGCCGGCGGCAGAACGGCGCCACGATCGCCTCGCCGGCCTGGTTGCGCACCTCGATGCGCCGCTCGGCACACTCGGCCGCGCGCTGGTTGAATTGGCGCGCAAAGCACGCGTTGGCTGGCCGCGTGCGCTTCGAGCGGCGCCTCGGGCGCCGCAGACAGCTGCAACACACGAGGCACTTGAAGAGTCGCATGCCGGCGCCGCCGATGCGACGCAGCTGCCGGAAGAAGCCGCGCGCCACGCAGCAGGTGCGCTCCAGCGTGTAGCAGAGCGAGTGGCACATGCAACATGGCAAGCAGCACATCAGCAGCACGAGCAGCACCAGGAGCAGCGAGGCGACAATGTAGCGACCGACGACCTCGGCGTCGCCTTCGGCCAGCGCCGTCCAAAATTCGTCCGACTGCGCCTCGAACTGTGCCGCGTTGCGCGCGTTCATCGTTGTCGGCCAAACTCTGCGCGTTACCGGGAACGATGAGCGGCGGCGGCGGCGGCGGCGGCGGCGGCGGCGGCGGCGATAGCGGCGGCAGCGGCAACAGTGCCAGTGCCGCTGGCGGCGAACCGATGGCCGCGCTGCGCTCCATGTGGGCGTGGCTCGGCGAAAAGTTCGACGACCTGCGCGAACAGCTTGCCGACCGCGAGACGGGCGTGGAGCGCGAGCGCACGCGCATGCAGCTGCTGTGCCTCGACGACATGTCGCTCGAGCTGGCGGCAAAGCGCGGTGCACGGCTCTTCTCCGACGCCACCGGACTGCCGACGTGCGATTGGGTCGGCGCGCTGGTCCGCTGCGACGAGTGGCTCGAGTGCGCCGGCGAGGTCGGCGCCGACCGGTCACTGCAGTTCTATCTGTGGGACGACGTGCTGCCGATGGTGCACCGGCAAGTTTTCACGCGCGACGTGGTGCGCGGCCACCGCAACCGGTTCCTCGACCGGTTCGGCAAGCAACAGGACGGCTACAGCGATCTGATCGAGGAGCGAGAGTGGGCGCTCGTGTTTCTCTATGTGCCCGACTACGCCGACCGGCTTGCGCAGACCGATGACGGCGAGATCTACCTGACGCGGCCGCTCAACAAGTCGAGGGACGCGTACTGCGAAGCGATGTGCGTATACGATCCGGTCGCGCTGCAGCTCGACTGCGACCCGTCTGCCATCGAGCGCCACTACAAGCGCTTCGCTCGGCAAGTCGGGTTTGACACTAAACTGGCCTGAGCGCCGTCGCCGACGATGAGTGCGTCGTCGTCGCCGCCGCAGGCAACGGCACATCGGTTGATCTATGCGATGCGACGCGACGTGTGGAGCGCGTGGCGCTCGCTGCACAACACCATGCACGCGCTGGCGACACGCGGCGCCACGCTAGAGTCGCTGACCAAGCAGAGCGACGACTTGCAAAACGCCGCAATTCTGCTGGATCTGCGCTCGCAGCGCGCCACCCAGGAGCTGCTGGCCAGGAATCGGCGCGAGTCGGCTCGAGTGCGCGCTCGCCTGGCGCTGTGTGCGCTGAGCTGTTGCAGTTGCGTCGCGCTGCTCGTGTACGCGTGCATCGGCCCGAGTACAGCGGCGGCGGCAGCAGCGGACGCGGCGCCAATCGAACGGCACGCCTCGCACGCGACGGCAGCGCGCGCCAATATTCTGACATAGCGGCGCAACGATGAGCGGCTTCGAGTCGGTCATGAACTGCGTCAATCTCGACCTCGGCTACATCGCCGTCGGCTTCATTCGCCAGAGCGCAGAGGAGCGATCGCGCTTCCGGCGCGGCGAAAGCGAGAGCGTGCACATCCAACAAGCGATGGCGGCGGCGGTGGTCGCTGGCGACGAGGTCGACGCAGCCGAGCGTGGGTCGCGCTCGCGGCGACACGCCCGCGACGGCGGCGACACGCCCGCCGGGCCGCTGTGGTCGCGTTTCCTGGCGCTGTTGCCGTCCAACCTGCTGCAGGCAGTGGTATGCGAGTACTGGGCGACGCTCAGTTATGCGCACTGTGAAGTGGCGTTCTTCCTGAACGAGTACGGCAAGCAGCGATACGGCGACCAGATGGTGATCGGCGCCGGCATGAACAACGAGGGCGTCTTCCTGTCGCGGCGGCGCTACAACAGCAAGTACTCGTGGCAGCACGTGCGCTGCGACCGGCTCAGCATGCTCGCCATGCTGCACTATGCGTGGACGCAGCGCGGCAAGCCGTTCAGCGCGCGGCACATGACACAGATGGCCATCTACCCGGGCCCAGACCAGCGCGAGCGCTACTTTTGCGCGCACTTTGTGATGTCGCTGCTCGAGTTTCTGCCGCTGCCCGCCTTTCACCTCAATCCGTGCAACAAGCTGACCAACGACGACGTCTATCACTTGGTGACGCGGCCCGAGAACCGGCCCGAGCGCGTCAGCGAAGTATCGCAGGTGCACTACGACTCGATATTTGGCCGCGAGTCGCGCTTCGGACCGCCGATCAAAGTCGACCCGCAGTTGCAGCAGCGCCACGCCAATCCAACCTAGCCGCCAACAATGTCTGCCAAGACGGGCTCGTCGTGGTGGCCGTTCTCGTCGTCGTTGTCGTCGTCGTCGTCGTCGGACGGCGCGGTGCAAGCGACGCCGGCCGCGGCGAGAGCGATGATCGCGGCCGCCGTTCCAGCTCCGCCGCAGCAGGCGCACGCCGAGACGGCCGCGGCCGTGATCAGCAGCGGCTCGCTGCAGCAAGCGGCGCTGGCAGCCGAGGTGCAGGCCGTAAACGAGCACATCCAGACGTGGGCGACGTCGGACGAGCACGTTGCCGCACTGCGCCGCATGAACCGCGTGGCGCTCATAACGAGCGTCGTCAACGGCGTGATTGGCATTGCCAAGCAGCTGTCGCTGATCGGCGACGCGCACGCCGTGCACGACTCGGCGCTCGCCAGCGGCCGCTGCGAGGAGTGTGCCAAGCTCGCCGCGGCCATCGGCGCGCTGCACTACGAAGCGCCGATTCTGCGGCTCAAGTGGAATAGCGCACGCCTGGCGGCCGACTATGAAGTGGGCAGCCGGCGCGGCTCTGTCGCGCTGTTGCAGGCGCACGGAGCCGAGGCAGCGCTGCTCAGCGGCCGTGCCGTCACGATGGCGGCGGTGTGCCGTTCGATCGCAGCACGATTTGGCGACGACCTCGCGGCTCGCGACGATATCGCAGAGTGCACGGATCGCATCAATGCGTTTGTGCGCTTCTTGCGCCGGTTCTCGTTCAGCGCACCGGACCATAAATCACAGCGTCCCGCCGGCGCCGACGACGCGGTGCCGGGCGAGACGAAGCAGCGGAAGAAGAATCCCAAGAGCAAGCGGGCGCCTGCGCCGGCGACGTAAACTGTTCCGATGTCCCACTGGAGCCGCGTCCCGGTGCCAGGTGTGCAGCAAGCCGCCATGTCTGCGCCCGGAGCGTTCTCTGGCGGCGATCTGAGCGACTCGGAAGACGTACTCGACGCGGCGCTCGGCTACGCCGCTGCCGCCCAGGTGCCGATCGAGACGCCCAGCTTTGCCGACTGTTTCAACGGCGGCGCCGGCGTGCGGCCAGCCGGCGCCGGAGCCGGCTGGCCGCACGCCGCATTGGCCGAGGACGAGTACGACTCGGTCGTCGTGGTCGACGATCTGCGCAAGCGGCGGCGGCGCGAGGGCTATCAGGCCGACGACGGCACGACGCAGCTGCGCGGCGGCGAAGGCGACCGGGACGCCCTGTACGGCGAGGAGTGGCTCAAAGAGCGCCTGACGCGCCAGCGTCTGCTCGACGGCAACCGGCACTACCAGTTTGCCGTCAAAGTGGCGGCCAACTCGAACCTGCCGCTGCGCGAGTTCACCAACGAGGCCGAGATCCAGCGCGCCACCGTGGCGCGCATCCGCGACGCGGCGCGCCGGCTCGCCGATCTGCGCCGCACACAGCGCGACCGCGAGAGCGCGCCGACGTCAATCGACGCCCAGGAGAAGCGAGTCGACGACGCCGACCGAGCGCTGCTCGCGACTACGTCGGGCGCCGCCGATCTCGAGTCTGCGCGCCAGTGCTTCCTCGGCGAACTGCGCGAAGCGGCGCCGCTCGCCAGCGCGGTTCTCGCGCCGTTTGCACTGGTCGACGTCGGCGCTGGCGCAGTCGACGTCGACTTTGCGCGCGCCCTGTTTGTGTACGTGACGCGTGCGGCCGTCGCGCTCGAAGGCCCGCTCGGCTATGCGCGTGCCGACCAGCGCACCAAGAACACCGTCGTCGCCGTGGCCAACGAGTTGCTCGCAGCCCGCGCCCCACCGCCTGGCATGCCTGCTGCTGCGCCGGTGCAGCGACAGCGCGTCGCCGACGACATGCCGCGCTCTGCGTACGTCGCGCTCTACGAGTCGCTGTTGCTGTACGCAAGCGAGCGCGACGGTCTGCTGCGCGCGCTGGCCGACCGCACCGACTTGTTTGCGCCGGCGGCCGAGTACAGCCAGACGCCGCGCCTCTACGCCGAAGACTGCGTGACGCTCGCCAACCTGCTGTTCGAGTCGGGCACCGACAACCTGCTACTGTTTGACAACGTCTCGTTCCTGCTCTATGCACACCTCAACAAGATGCGCCGGCGCGCCGCACTCGACGACGAGGCCGAGCTGCGGCGTCCGCAACTGCCACCGGGCGTCGGCGGCGGCGGCAACGGAGGCCGGAGGCGCAACGGGGGCAGGCGAAAGCTCGACGGCGTCGACATTGTGTTCGACCTCGGCGACGAGGAGCTCGAGGCGGTCGCCGACGGAGAGCCACAGCGCGCATTCTCGCAAGACGAGCTGCGGCGCATCCAGTCGCTGCGTGGCGCCAACCAGTCGCAGAGCGATACGCTGGTGCTCGTCGAGCGCCTGCTGGCGCCGCTCTTCGAGACGCTGGCACCACGTCTGTTCTATCGGACCGACGCCGCGACGGCCGACGCCGGCGCCGACTACGAGGCGTTTGCGGGCGGCGTTGAGCGCGGCGTGGTGCAAGAAGTGGCGGTCGGTGAGCGCAACGCGCCTCTGGCGTCGGCCGTGCTTGTCAACGCGGCGCGCATCGTCCAGCTGTCGGCCGCCGGCTCTCGGCTCGCCGACGCAGACCTCGACGCCGCCGAGCCTTCGTTTGAGCTACAGCTGCGCTCGATTGGCGTCGACCCCGTGCTGCTCGGCGCTGTGCGCGACGCCGTGCTCGAGAACTTTCGCGTCACCGACGCACAGCGGCGCGACTACCAGCGCCGAGCGCTCAACAGACTGCTGCGCACGTCGTCGGTGCTGCGCTGCTTTGCGCGCTACGCCGCGCTGCGCGCTGCGCTCCAGCTCCCGATCGAAGCGCTGAGCGGCGACAAGCTCGCCCAGCTGCGCCGCTACGCCACCGAGTCGGCCAAGCCCGAGGCGCGGCTTGGCGGCACGCACTCGCAAGAGTTCGCCGCAATCGAGGACGACGCGTACGCTGCGCTGAGCGAAACACTGCTCGGCGCACCGCGGCCAAGCGACGCGGCGATGCGCCAACCGCTGCTCTTCACGCGCTCTCAGCGGCGCTTCTACGACCTGCTGCTCGCCAATTTGACCGTGGTCGACGGCCGGCAGCGCGACGTCGCCGGCGTCTTGCGGGAGCGCACAGACCGCCAGCGCGAAGAGGCGGCCGAAGCGCGCCGGCTGCTTGAGCGGCTGCGCCAACTGCGCTCGGAGCGCATCGACGACGACGAGCAAGAGGCCGAGGAGACGCTGGCGTCGGTGCTGCAGCGCGAGTACGTACCGACGGCAGAGTCGGCGCTCTCGCCGCTCAACTCGGGTGTGCTCTTCTACTCGGACCTGATGATGGGCGCGCTCGCCGAGGCGTACGACATTCTCGGCGAAGCGGTGCCGTGCCTGGCGCACGCACACGGCAGCTATCGCGCGCTGATCGAGTCGGACCGCTACTGGACGCGCTTTGCGACGCTGGTGCAGGCGGCGGTGCGCCTGATCGACGCGCGCAACCCGGTCACGTACCGGCCAGTGGTCAACGAGACGCGCAGCCGCGGCCAAGTGCGCTCGGCACTCGATAGGCTGCGCGACTTGGCGGCCGACGATCGCGCGCTGCGCCACGGCTGCCGCTGCTCGTGCTTTCTCAACCGGCGCGGTGTCGCTGGCACGGCCGCGTGTCTGCCGGGCGCCGGGCCGACGCTGCGCTACTTTGCGGCGCCGGCGAGCGGGACATTCTAAATCGGAGCAACAGAGTTGTGCCAAAGATGAGCAAGGAACTTGCGCTGATGGGCAGCCTTGACACGTGGATCAAGCAAGCGCGTGCGTTCGCTTCACGCGACCCGGTGCGCATCAAAGATCTGTGGGGAGACATGGGCAATCGCGCATACCGCCCGTGCAGTAATGGAAAATGTGGCAACCAGACGTGCTTTTTGTGTACGAAGAGTCCGCAGGTGGCCGTTGCCATCGACTTGGCGACAAAGATGGCCAACGACATGGCCCCGCTCACGTCTGATGTGTGCAAGAACGACACCGAAGGAATCATTGCATTGTACAATCTTGTACAGTGCAACTTTCTGTATTTCATGCTGAGCGGCTATGGTACACAAAGTGTTCCATTCGACCCCAAGGACATTATCGATGCTGCAAAGTCTGCCGTCAAGCTGCGCAAGATGTGCAACAGCTACTTTTCTCTTACCGGCAAGGGAGGCAAAGAAGAGTTGGCCAAGGTGGGATACTTGCTTGACGCAGGAGACGCAGCCGCGGCTGCGGCTGCGGCGGAAAAGAAGAAGAAGAAGAAGAAACGCAAGGTGGCCGAGTGAAATCCTGCCGACGTGTTCAAGTGTCTCTGGCCGCGCACAAACAGTTTGCGCAAAACGCTTGGCGAGCGCCGGCGCCAACGTCGGCACCCAACGCAAGCCGAAAGCACAGTTACGCTTTTTGTCCGCTGCTTGTTCGCACTGGTCGGTACTGGCAACAAACACACCAAACCACTGCGACAGCACGCCCTTCACCACCCCACGTGAAGCGCCACCCCCCGAAACAACACAAACACCGAACATCAACCTCGGCGCCATGAACTCTACTCTGGGCGTCATGAACGCCGACATGGAGGCCGGCGAGTACTGGTCGGACGAGGAGGGCTCGTACGAGAGCGACTCGGAGGGCGGGAACGTCTCTGCCGCCGGCGCTGCCGCCGGTGTGTCCGAGAGCGCTGCCGCTTCGGCGGCCCCCGCGGCGCCTCAGATCGACGTCTCCGCGATCGCGGCGCCAGCCGTCGTCGAGCAGCAGCAGCTGGTCGAAGCGACGCCGGCGGCTGCCGGTGCGACGGACATCAACCAGATGCAGCTGCTGATGGCGCTGGCGTCGGCGTCGCTGCACGCCAACTCGTTCTCGTCGCTCGCGTCGAACCAGGGCGTGCCGGGCCGCAAGTTTGTCACTCTGAGCTGGACCGGCTCGCTCAAGGACCTGGCCAACGAGACCGTGGCGCCGCAGCTGCGCTGCGCCTACAAGGCGCTCGCCGCCGAGCTCGGCGGCGTCGAGGCTCCGCTGCCCGAGGTGGCGATCCACGGCTACGACAACTCGGACCTCGGCGTGTCGCTCGGCGTGCACGCCGAACACCTCAAGGGCTCCAAGTTTGCGCACCACATCACCGACACTGGCCCGGTGATGATCGAGATGGGCCGCAAGGCGTCTGAGAAGTTCACGGCGCCGGTCATCGTCTACCGCTGCCCCGAGAGCAAGTTCAAGAAGCAGATGGCCAAGCTCTATCCGGACGTCAACGAGGACAACATCGGCACGGACATCATGCCGATGGGCGCCCTGGCGCCGGGCCACGTCTTTGTGCCGGAGGGTTCGGCCGTCATGGTCGGCATCCAGCGCGAGCTCGACATCGCGGCCAAGCGCGCCGGCCAGGAGGGCGAGCACTACAGCGGCCCACAGGTAAGGCCGACAGAAACGCTGCCGCCGGGACGGACTTTTCTCACGCGCCGCCGCCGCCGCCACAGCCGATCAAGGTCGCCGAGGCCAACGGTGCCTTCAAGGTGCCAGAGGAGCTGGCCAAGCGCGCCGTCAACCTGCTGCGCAAGTCGTACCAGGAGACCGACGACCGCGTCAACCTGGACAAGCAGTTCTACTTTTCGTTCAAGCGTTCGCGCGTCTCGCCGGCGACGCTGCAGACCGAGAAGTCGGCGCAGGCGACGTCGCCGTGGCTCGACACGCGCGAGCTGCGCTACTCGCTCAAGTCGGGCCACACGATGGAGAACGCGCTCAAGAAGACGGGCGAGATCTCGATGGTGATCTCGGTCAAGACGGTCTGAGCGCCTGTGCGTGGCCAGTGAACAAACTCTAGCACTCCTTCTTTTCCAACTCTGCGCAGCTGTCGGCATATCAAATGGCTGCATCGAGTTGAGTCGACGCGACGTCGCTGGCTTTCAAGTCACAGGCGCCGTCGCTGTTGTCGAGCAACCGACGATGGGGGCGACCGTGTCTGCTCTCACCAGCTATGCAACGCTGGTCGGCCAGACTGTGCTTGCAACGGGCCGGATCGTGGCGGAGACGTTTGCGCTGCCGCTGCGCCTGCTCCAGTTCGTCTTCAACATCCTGTCGACGCTGTTCAATAGCTTGTATGCACAGGCGCAAAACTACAGGATGATAGTGCCGCTGGTGGCGACGGTCGCGTTCATTTTCCTGGTCGGCCCGTTTGGCGTCAGCGAGACGTCGTTCTTCATCGAGGCGATCAACCAGTTTCTGTCATGCGGCGTGCGCTCGGCGTGGGAGGTCTTCAACAAGGTCGTGATCTACAACACGGCCGCGGTGTGGGTCTTCCTGGCCGACACGCTCAACAAGGCGTTCGTGTTCATCGGCGCGCAGGCAGGGCTGGCAGTCGGCGAAGTCGCGATGTCGATCCAGTGCGTCGCCGACGAAATCAACGTACAAGTGCTGTTCGACATCCCAGCCCAGCTGTGGATCGTCGTCGGCTCGCTGCCGTTCTCGCTGCTGAGCGGGCCGCGCCAGAACAAGGGCGAGGCCTTTCCGACCGGCACGTTCGGCTACCACTATCCGCTCGAGAACTTTGATCCGCCGACCATGCCGCGCCGGTTCGAGTTCAACCCGGACTACGCGGCACAGGGCCCGGCGATGCCGGTCGGCTCGTCGTATCCGAACGCCGCGTACATGCTCCGCGACATCTGGTCGCAGATCTCGCGCCTGTGGGAGGACGCCGGAAAGCTGGTGTTCGGGCTAGTATCAAAGCTATCCCGGCCGGCGCAGCGACTATTTCCGGCGTTCTATGTCAGCGTCCACGAGGAAGAGTCGGTGTGGCGCGAAACCAGCGATCTCGTGTGTCGCGCCACCGAACTCCCGCTCGTCACGTTCCTCTGGCCGTTCGGGTCGACGGCGGTCGGCGAGCAGGACGCGCGCGACGACTACACACGCTACGCGTGCCGGTTCCTGCGCGCCGTCGGCGAGTGCCTGGCGAGCATCTCGCTCGCGCTCAACGACGCGTTCACGACGCGCCGGCCGATTGGCGCCATGCCCGGCGCGTGTCCGCCGGCGCCGAGCGTCGAGGAGCTGCTCGTCGGCGTGCCGGTCGCCGACTTTTTCGTCCCCGGCGCCGAGCCCAACTTGCTGCTGTTCCGCAGCAACATCAACTTTTGCGAGTTCAACGCCGAGATGACGATGCAGACGTGCCAAGGCCTCGCCTTTGGCGCGTTCTCGTTCCGCAACACGCCAATTCTCAGTGTCTGCCCCGAGTGGAACGGCGCCGGCATCCCGCTCGCCGACGAGCGAATCAACTACCTCGGCCGCATCGTACGCTGCCTCTTCGGCCTCTTCGAGGCGTTTCTCCAAGAGTCGGACGGCTCGTTCGCGGTCACGCAACAGTTTGACGAGATCGCGGAGCTCGTGACGTGCTGGCTCAACTGGATCGTCGACGACCTGCTCTACCTCGCCAACGCGATTGCGTTCCCGGTCGCCTGCGAGCTCGACACGGCCCTGCAGACGTGGATCACGACCCGCTTCGGCGGCAACGTCATCAAGACGATCGAGTACGCCTACGACGACTCGTGTGCCGCCGCAGTCGACCCGGCAGAGCAGGAGGACAACATCTTTTTGTGTCTGATCGTGATTTTGTCGCGGGCCAACCCCGGATCGTTCTGGGGCGCGCTGTGCGACATCCTCGACGGGATTGACTGGATCACCGGCTGGGAAGTCATGTGCGAGTTCCGCAAGCGCTCGCTCGGAGATCCGGCACCGCCGTCTAAGCAGCGGCATCTCACCTACTACCAGAGCTTCCGCCTTGCGTCGGCCTACTATGCGTACGAGACGCGCAGCGCGCTGCACGCGTTCGACTATTGCGTCGTCGACGCCAACACGACGCGGCTCGCGCCGCCCTACTGCGACTCGCGCTGCGCGACGCGGCCGTGCGTCGACGCCGCGCTCGACTGTGTGCGCGAACGGCTGGAGGCGGCCGGCGACGCCGACAACTACTGGCACGGCGCGCTCGCCAACGGCACGTACACACGCGCCGCGCTGCGCGGCGCCGCGCTGGCAGGCGACGTCGTGGCGGGCTGTGCCGACGGCGAGGTCGGCGCACTGCTGCGCACCGTCAACGCCACCGCCGAAGTGCTGCGCGACATGGCGGCGCGGCAGGCGGTCTCGCTCGCGCACTACGGCACAACGCACACGGCGTGCGCCGAAGAGGCGGCCGGCGACAGCGACGTCTACTTGCGCTGCATCCGGCTCGAGCCGCTGCTCGACACATGGGAGGACACGCTGGCGGCGAACAACATCACGGCCGACAGTTCGATGTGCGGCGCGCTGCTGTGGAGCCACGGCATCAAGCTCGACGGGGCAGCCATGCACGCCGATCGGCGCGCACAGCGCTCGTACGAAGGCTGTTTGACGCTGCTGGCGTACGGCGCCGTGGCGCGCGCCGAGGGCACGACGCACGAGCCGCTCGCCAACTTCCTCGACGGCTGGTCGGCGGCGCACTCGGTCTCGCGCTCCACCGAAGAGCTGCGCCAGCGCACGCGCGACTTTTCGGCACCGCGCTGGGCCGAGCCTGATCCAGACGGCCGCGCATGGCTCCGCCAGCTGGTCTCGGCACAGCAGGCGAGCGGCGCCGGCGGACCGACGCCGATGCTCTCCGTCGACAAGAACGGCACCACGACCGGCGGCGCCGGCGCCGGCGCCGGCGAGCTGCCGCCCGACGTGGCACTGTTTGCGCACGAAACGGCGAGTCTGGCATACGCGTGGTTCAACTACCAGGCCGACGTCTACGAGCGCGTCGTGCGCACACACTCGAGCGGCACCGACAAGGACGAGCTCGACAACGCGCTGTTCCGCTCGCGCGTCCTCTCCGTCACGGCTGCGGTCACCACTCGCTCGCCGTCGTTCACACAGGCGCAGCGCGAACTGCACCAGCACCTCTCGCGGAACAAGGCGCGCGCGCACCACGTCGGCGGCGCCGGCGCACCAGACGCCGACGACCGAGACGGCGGCGGGATTGCCGAGGTGGCGCGCGCCTACGGCCACTCGCTGATGTGGGTCGACCGACTGTACATGAACGCCGACAACGTGGCGACGGGCGCAGCGGCGAGCGGCGACGGGCTTTCGATGGTGTCGCGTCCGACCGCGACGTCTGGTGCGTCGTCGTCGTCGTCGGTGTTCGAGTTTCGCGTGCGCCAGCGCTACGCGGGCGACGTCGGAGGTCGCGGAGCGCGCTGCCTGTCGCCGCTGCTGGGCATCCGCGTCGCCGACGATCTGCTGTCGACAGAGACTCTGGCCGACAAACAGGCGCACTTTGCGCGCGCCGGGACGCTGCAGCGGCGCCCGATCGACCCGTTTGCCGAGCTCGAGCTGGCGCGTCTGACCGAAGCGCTCGAGCACTACACGTCGCACAACTTGACGCTGCGCCACCAGCGCTCCGCGGCGCTGCACGCGCTGCGCGCGCTCGACACACAGCTGGCGCGCGCCGACTCGGTCGGCGACATGCTCGCCGAGCACGTCGGCCGCAGCGCCGCGGCGCTGGGCCGCGCTGCGCTGCGCATCACTGCCAACCTCGTCGCCAACCGGCTGCGGCTCGGCTCGCTGCCGGCGGCACAGGCGGCGCACGTCGTCGTCGATTTACTGACTCGCGGCGAGCACGACGACCTGCGCCGCTGGCTGGCCAACGAGCGCGGCTACATCGTCGGCGTCGGCTACGTCGACCGCGACGTCTACGACGACTACATGCGACGCGAGTCGGCGACGCGCCGCCGCCTGCTGGCCGGGCCGTTCGCGCCGCCGACCGACGATGAGCTCGATCGGCTCTACTTGTCGACGGCGGCGCGCACCTTCAAGCGACGCGTGGCGCGAAAGTTTGGCGCCAACGCTGAGCCCGGCACGCACTATCTGCCGGGCGACACGGCGTATGGGCGCATGGTGGCGCGTCAGCGCGCTCGCCTGCGCCGTCGGCTCGACTTCCAGCACCGGTCGCACTTCTTGGTCCGGCACGGACTGCACGACGACGAGCACCTGCGCCACGTTGCCACTGAGAACTGGCGCCACTACGAGGCGGCGCTGGCAGCCAACAGCACCCAGCAGCGGCGCGAACTGTCACAGCTGGCCGCATCGGGCGCCGCCACCAATAAGTTCTGGATCGACGTGTGGGATCGCACAGTCGCCGGGCTTGGCGGCAATTCGGACGCAGCGAGCGACACGCTCGATTCGTTCGTCGACATCGTACTGGACCTGATCGAGGCCGTGCTGCTCGACCTCATCCAACTGATCAACGACATCATCGACGAGATCGTGACGCGCGGCACTTGCCAAGGCCCGACCGACTATGCAGCCGGCGGCACGGGCGTCTATCGCATCGGCTGCATCCCGTTTGTGTACGAACGACTGTTCGACTGGTACTCGCAGTACCCACAACCGGTCCCGGCGTCGCAGCCGTACGGCGGTATCTTTGGCTTTTTTGTGTACGGCGGCTATGCACAGTGGCCCGACGAGATGCTCGCGGCTGGCGGCGACTGTGTGCCGAAGCGCGACCCCAACCAGTGTCCGGCACAGGCGGCGACGTTCTGGTCCCAGCCGATCGGCTTCTTCGAGAACCTATGCATCACCAATGCGTGCGACGACGCGCCGCTGGCAGCCGACCGGCCGGCGTGCGCCACATTCAACTGCGACTACTGTCCGCGCGAGTGGAAGTCGGCCGCAGAGTTTGGCTTTACGAGCGGCTGGAACAACATTGCGACGTGGAGCGCACTGTGGCGCGCCTGGGTCGCCGACGCCGTTCTGGCCGAAGCGGCGAGCGGCTTTGGCTTTGTCATCGCGCTGTTTGTGTTCACCGAGTTTCCGGGCATCTTCCCGATCATCGGTCCGATCGGCAGCTACACGTTTGTCGTGCTGTCGCTGTTCGGCGACACCTTCATCGACCAGACGCCCGAGCGGTTCACGTTCACGTTCTTCGGAATCCAGCTGCTGATGACGACGGCGCCGCTGATCGGCTGGATCGCGATGGTCCTGTACGTCGTCAACCTGTTTCCGGTCGTCTTTCTCAACGCGACCGAGACGCTGTTCGGCGACGTCGTGGTCCAGCTGGCGCTCTACGTCTCGCCCGACCAGATCCTCGTGTGGATTTTCACTGCCGTCGGGGCGGTCGGACCGGTGTTTTCTGCGATCGCGCAGCCGATCTACGTGACGATCGTGACGCCGTTCTTTGGCCAGATGTTCTCCGACCTGTTCGACATCGAGGCGGCGGCGCAGAACGTGATCTCGGTCGTCGGCGTCCACTTGCCCGACGTGCCGCCGACGACCGCCGAGACGATCTACTCGGTCTTCAGCGCCTATCTGTTCGCCGAGCTGCTCGTGTTTGCCGGCGCCTATGCGCTGTTCGTCTTGCTTCTGCTCGTGCCAGTCGCCGTCTTGGTCGAGTACGCCGTTTACGTGTTTGGCGTCCTCTTTCGGTGGTACGTGGCGGTGCGCACCGTGCTGCTGCGCATGCGTGTCCGACAGCTCGGCGCCGACCTCGAGGACGCCGCCGACGAGCGCGCCGCTCTGCGCGACGCCATCGCAACCGACCGAGAAACGGAACGCGAAGAGCTCGAGTACGACGACGAGGTCCGCGAGAGAACCGGGAAAGAGCTGCGAGAGTTGCGCAGAAGGACAAAAAAGCTGGAACAGGCGAAGAATGAGTGAAACGGACGATTTCGACTTCTTCTGGGTTGATTGCCACGACGATCACGACAAAGCTCGCGTGCCGCGCGGTCCGATCAGCACAGAAGCAGCCATCGAGGCGCTCGAGTCGATGCACGACACCAACATCTACTTCTGTTCGTCGAACAAGACCGGGTTGTTGCAGATGCGACTGTGGGATGTCATCGGTGACGCGCGGAAGGTCTTGACCGTGCGCGACAGTGGCGTCATGTACCTCGGACTGCGTGGAATGTCGACGGACGAGCTCGGACGCATGGAGGGCAGTGTCGACATTGTGAAGCACCTCGCGTGCATCACGGACAGGCTTGAGTTTCGTCGATCTTTCTGCGATCCGAGATGCGAAAATGATATGACGCTTGTCGTCGCGCTCGCCGACGTGGACGAGTAAATCAATGCACGTTGAATCAATACTTTATCTTTCCCATGTCGATCGAGTCGATGAACGACGGCTCGGGCGGCGGGTTGCACTGCTTGCGCCACGGCTGATTCTGCCACTTGGTCTGGCGGCCGACCTGCGTGTCGCGCCACGCGTCTTCGCGCAGCTGCTCCTGCTCGGCCTCGGCTGCCATGGCGCGCGTCATGATGCCGGCGCGGCGCATTGTGTTCCTCGGCTCGGCGAGCCGTTTCGCGTGCGTCACGATGCGCGCCACATTCACACTCGAGCGCTGTCTGTTGCGCCGGATGATCAACAGAGGCAGCGCCAGCACAAAGCCAGCGCCGCACAGCGCCGGGAGCAGCAAGTTGTCAAAAATCATCGCGCACAGGTTTTCGGTGTGCACAATCTACTTGCAGCTCTCGCCGTTGCGCGGTGCGTATTGTGCAGCCGGCCAATTCAAAGTCCGCGCCAATGGCGGAGACGACGGCCGCCGACGATGCGATGCACGCCGAGCTGCTGCGCGCCGCAGCGGGCGGCGGCTCGAGGCGGCGACCCGCGAGCGCGGCGCTCTCGTGCAGCGTGCTGACCGCCATGGTTGTCGTTGTGCTCTATCTGGCGACGTGGAGTTTTCGCTTCTACACGGTGCATCTGCGCATCCCGTTCTCCGAGCAGCCGTTTCTGTCTGCGGGCGCCATTGGCTATTGGAACCGCGGCGGCTCGCCGATCGACGCGGCCACGACCGCCGTCGGCTCGTTCGAGTGGTGGGTGTACGCGACCGACCTGTTCGACTTGCTGGTCGTGTTCTGGGTTCCGAGCTCGCTCGTGCTCGGCCTCTTGTGCGCACTGCCGTCTCTGGCTGTGACCGGTGTGACCGCTGTGCTGGCACTCGTCTTTCTGTTGCAACTCGCCAAGGCGGTCTACTTTTCGCTCTATCTGTTCTCGCTCTTCGGGCTGCTGTGCGAGCAGCACGCGTTCTGCATCAACCGCGACCTTGCGCTGCCGGCCTCTGATCCAGATCCGACGTTTTGGATCCAAACGATTGTCACCTACGCACTCGCTGGGCTGACTCTGCTTCTGATCTTCTTGCCTGGCGTCTACCGCTCGGCGCAGCGCCGCTCGCTCGCCATCGGCGTGCGCTACGCCGCTGCCGCGGCCAAGAAGAACATGTGTGCCGAAAGCTTCCTTGGCGCCGGCGCGAGCGGCGGCGGCGGCGGCGGCGGCTCGTCGCGCCGCCGGCGCAAGGCCCGCGGACACACCGCGTCGTCGATCTGCGGCGATCTCGACGAAGAGGAGGGAGCGGCTACGTTCGCCGCACAGCAGGATTCGTCGGTGCGCGTCGCCGAGCTCGACGGCGTGCCGAGCGTGCACTGGGACGTGTGAAAACAGCCGGCCGGTTGCATTGGAGCGCGTGCGCTGTGCCAGCGCTAGAAATGCTGGTCCACAACATCGTCGCGGGCGTCGTGTGGGCGGTGCTGGCGCTCTACGCCACCCTGCGCACGCTGTACAAACTGTACGGCGCCGTGCACTTTATCATTGAAATGCTGCTCGTGGTGGCGCTCGCCGTTGTCGTGCACTTGGCACTGCACGCGACCAAAGAAGGCCCGCCAGCGTTTGACTTGTACGACGCGTGGCAGTGGGCCGAAGCGGCGGCGGATATGCCGGCGGCGCGCGCGTATGCCAGCCGGTTCTTTGAGTTTGTCAAGTCGACCGGGTCTCGAGAACTATGAGTTCGGCCGCCGACGGCGGTCCGTCGCGCAAACGTCCGCACGCCGACGGGCGCCAGACGCACAAACAGATGCCCGAACTGCGCTTGCGCCGCTTCAAGGACGCCGCCATGATGACCGTCGATCGCATCATGCGCCAGGCGGCGCCGCTCGACGTGCTGGCCGAGTTTGTGCACCACCTGTCGGCCGATTGCAAACTGCAACAGCAAGTGGCGTGCCACTGGATGCAGCCGTTCTGCAAGGGCGCCGACTCGTCGCTGCAAGAGGAGATCGCGGCGCGCATCGTCGAGCTGATGCAGGCGCCGGCACAGCTCGAGGTGCGCACGCAGGAGCACAACCGTATTCAGGGCACGCTCTACGTGTTTGGCGCCGAGCTTGCGATGTTTGGCATTCCGTTTGACCTGCTGCGCGTCAACTACGTGGCGTTTGCGTGCGCGCTGCGTCTCATGACCGAAGGCCACATGAACGACGCGCCGCGCCGGTCGTTTGGCCGCTACGCGTGCTCGGCCGACACGTGCACGGCGACGTGGTCCGAGTTCGGCCTCAACACGACGCTCTCGAACACGCTGCGTCGGCTGCCGTTTGTCATCTCGATCATGCTGTATTTCGTGGCGACGGCCAACCGCGCCGACCACGCCGACGTGCCGCGCGCCGCGCGCCGTGCCGGTCAGGACTACTCACGCGCCACGCGCGTCCTGCTGTCGGCCGCGCTCGCCGACGCCGCCACCGCGCTCTCGACCGAGCCGGTGCGGCGCCGCTGCCGCTGGATCTCAGACGCCGACATCGCCGAGCTGTGGCGCGTGAGCCGCGAGGTGGCGCCGCGCGCCAGCATCGGGCCGCGCTACTTGCTCGCCAGCCTGCTGCGCCAGTACTGCGCCGATGCACAGAAGACTCCGTAAAGCACAGGTTTACTCGGACAGCAGACGCAGACAGAGACCGGCGTGCTTGGCACAGAAGCGCTTGCCGGCCTCCTCGGCCGAGAAGTCGCGCGCAATCAGCGGCTCGGCGCCGGCCGACAGGCCTTTGTCGGTAAAGTAGAGGATCAGGCCGCGCACGGCCCCGCGCTCCGGCCAGCACGCGCCGTCGTGCGACCACTTGAGCACGCCGCTGGCGTCGACGTCGGCGCCGAGCGCCAGGTAGGCCGAGAACGCGGCGCGCCACTCGGCGTCGAGCGCACAGTCACGGCACCCGCCGCACGCGGCAACATGGCGCTGCAGCGCGCTTGTCACGGCGTCGGTTCCGGAAGCCGAGGCAGTGGCGACGAGGGCGAGAAGGGCAAACAGGGACATAGTTGGAGGGTTTTCCTGAGTGGATTGGTGTGATCTGCGGCGAGCGCGCGCTCCCGTCGTCTGGCGCAATAAAGTGAAGCCGGAATAGACAAGAATGGCCGGCGCTCACGTGCACGTGCAACCGGACACGATGGCCGCGCCGCGCTTCACTGCCGCCCGCTACACGGAGCGCGAGGACGACTATGCCCGGTTGCTCTACGCCGCGCCGCCTGCCGCCGACGCCGCCGACGCCGCCTCGGCCGATCTGGGCGCCGACTCTCGGTTCGCCGCGGCACTCTTTGACGCACAGCGCGGAGACGAGCGCGCGTTCTTCGCGGCTCTCTTTGCCGTCGCGCCGCTCGCCGCTGCCGAACTGCCGCGCACCATTGCGGTGGCGCCGGGGATCGATGCCGAACGGCGCAACCTGTTCTTGCTCGCGAACCGCGTGCGCGACAACGTCGGCGTCGAGTTTGTCTCCGACTCGCGCGGCGACGGGGACGACGCCGCTGGCGCCGGCGGCGGAGCGCTGCGCGTCCGCGTGCTCTTTCCGTGGCTCAAGGCGTCGCTGTTGACTGGCTACGAGCGACGCGACTCGACCGAGGCGGCGCTGGTCGGCACGCCCGGCGGAAACGCCGAGCTGCGGCTCGAGCCGGCGCTCGGCGCGACTCGTATCCGCATCGAGCTGCGCAAGCGGTTCGAAGCCGGGAGCCGGCCGCCGACCGACGTCAGCGGCGCGCCACTGCGCTCGCCGCCGCCGAGCGCCGTCGACATCGTCGTGCAGGGCGCCGTGCTGGCGACGGCCGACTTTGGCGGCGAGCTCGCCGACGCCTACCGCTCGGAGCGCGCGCGCATGCTCGTTGCGGCGTTCTCGGCGACGCGCGTCGTGTGCACGCTCGCGTCGCTGCGCGTCATGCGCGCCGCCGCTGCAGCGTACGCCGCGGCGCTCACCGTCAACCCGGTCCAGGCCGGCCTCGAGCGCGCGCTCTACGACGCGTTTCGGAACGCGCGCCGCGACGCCGGGCTCGAATCGCCGGCCGGCGACGGCGACGCGTGGCTGGCACTGCAGGCGGGCATCATCTCGGACGCGGCGCCGCGCGTCGCCGCACAGCCGAGCGGAGCGGCGCTCGCCTACCAGCAGCAGCGCGCCGCACTCGACGCCGGACTCGCGGTTGGCGAGCCGCTGCTCGCCGAGATGCGTCGCTCCGAGACGTTTGCCGTCAACAGCGTCACGCCGCTCAAGCGCATCGCCGCGGGCCGGTTTGTGGCTCGCGAGAACGAACTGCTGCTCGGCGACCGGCTCAAGGAGTGGCGCGACCAGCTCGCCGTCCGCTTCGGTGCCGTCGGCACGAGCGAGGCCGAGATCCGCGACGCTGTGCGCGCCGAGGACAACTGGGAGACGCTGCTGGCCGGTCTGCGCTACGCAGTCGCCAGCTACCCGCAGGTCGACGACGTGCCGGACCAGTTTGCCGAGCGCCTCTACACGGAGATGCGCACTCGGTTCGACGCCCGGCTGCGCGAGCGTGTGCGCGAGTTTGCCACCGGCAAGCTCGACAGCACGCTGCGCGACTGTGTCGACGAGGCGCCCGAAAGCGCCGCGGTCCGCGCCGCGGTCCGCTTCTACGACACCGACGCCGAGCGCAGCGCGCGCCAGGCTGCCGCAGTCTATCTGCTGGCGGTGGCTCGGCCTGGTGTGCGCGAGTTTGTCGACGTCGGCGCGCAGTCGGATCAGCTCGCCGAACAGCTGCGTCTTGTGCGCCGCTGTGTCGACGGCGCCGATGCGGTGGTGGCGGTCGAACTCGAGAAGTTGCGCGAGGCGTTCGAAGACGAGCAGCTCTATCGAGACTCGCTGCGCGGAGCGCTCGACCGAGCGTCGCTGCGCGAGGCGATGCTGCGCTCGCTGGGCGACGTCGCCTCGCAGTACTCGGACCAGCTGCTCGCCGTGTCCGGCGTGGCGCGCACGCTCTCGCAGCAGCTGCGCCGCCGGCTCTTCCTCGCGACGACGTCCAAGCGTCGCCCTGCCGCGGTAGACGGCGCCGGACCTGTCGACGACGACGACGACGACGACGGCGAGCTCGTGGGCGCCGCAGAGGAAGTCAGTGCCATCGAGGCGATCGACGCCGAGGTGCTGCGCGAAACTCGCCGCGTCGCGCTCGTCGCGTTTGGCGGCGAGGACGCCCGGCTGCCGGCCAACGACGGCGACGTCCGACTCAAGTTGCAGCCGGTGGCGCTACCGCCGAGCACAGTGCGGATTGTCGTGGCTCTGCTCGACGCCCTGGTCGCCAAGCTCGAGAACGCCGCGTTCGACGCCGTGACGGTGCTCGACGAGCAGCTGGCGCTCTCGGTCCAAGACTCGCGCCTGCGGTTCTCGGCACTGCTCGCCACGCTACGCTCGGCGCGCGTCTTTGCGTCGGCGATGCGCCGGCTGTACGAGGACGGCGAGGCGCCCGACATCAGCGACGCAGCCGAGCTGCAGCCCGAGGACGAGATCGACCTGCTCCAGCAGCAGCAGCGCATCGACATCGAAGTCGTCAAGGCGCTCAATCGTCAGCTGGGCGAATCGCTCTCGCTCTCCGAGGCGCTGGCGCCAGCCGTCCTCAAGCCGCTCTACAAAGAGACGGGCGACGTGCTCGCCGGCGTCCGCGCATCACTCTCGTCGACGGCGTTTGCCGACCGCGCACTGCGCCTCGTCGGCTCTCTGCGCATTCGTGTGCAGCAAGAAGTGCTCGCCAAGACGCGCGAGGCCACGGCGACCGTCACGTTTTCGCAGTTTGTCGACGCAATCAACTTTCTCAGCGCCGCCGGCTACCTGGCGCAGGTCGAGTTCGAACTCGCGCGCCGCCGCGGCGACGACGAAGACGCGCTGATGCGCCTCGAGGAGTCGCTGCGCGCCACCGAGCGCGTGCTCGCACGCTCTGCGGCGCTCGCGATTCTCTCGACACTGCGCGTGGTCGAGTCGGGCGCCGGAGTCGACGTCGACCCGCTCAACGAGGCTCTGCGCGAGTACCGCGATCTGCTGCGCACGGTAGTCGACGAGGGCGGCGCCGGCGGCTTTGTGCCGATTCCGGCCGAAGCGGTGCTCGAGTCGTACTTCAACAAGGCACTGCGGCTCGACGAGCAGATCCTGCTCGCCAATATGCGCGTCTACGGCGAGCTCCAACAGCGCTACTTTGTCAACGTCGTGCGCCGGCCGTTGCCGCGGCCGGGCGTCGCCCTGTTGCGCGACTTTGAACTGTCGCGCGGCGACCGCGAGCGCATCCGAGACCGACTCGCCGAGGCGGTCGCACCGCTCGGTCAACTTGCCGCCGTCGCGGCGTCGGCGGCCGACTACAAGACCGCGACAGTCGAAGCGGCCACTCTGGCGCAGATCGCCGCGTCGCAGGAGCTGCGAGACGACGACGACGCCGACGACCGCAGTCGCGTCGCACTGCTCGAGCGCGTGGCGCGCCAGACGCGCCGCTATCTGCAGACCGTGGCCGACTTGGCGCCAATCAAGTTTGACGAGCGGTTTGAGCAGCAGTTTGAGCAGGTCAAGACGATCGAAGGCGTCGTCATCACGCTGCTGCGCGACATTGCCAAGATTGATTTCGAGGCCGCGCCAGACGAGCTGCGCACCGTGCGCTGGGACGTCGGCAGTGTCGCCGAGACGCCGGACGACGAGCTCGCCGATCTGCTCCGCGACGCCCAGTCGCGCCTGCCGCGTGCGGATATGTCGAGCGAGTTTGTGCAAGCGGGCGCCTTCCTGCCGCCGGCGCAGTTTACGGCGCTCGTCGACGCGCTCGAGGTGCAGATGGCGGGCGTCAAGAGCTTGGCGCAGCTGCGCGGCTTCCTGTCGTCGGCGATCCAGCAGGCCGAGGGCTCGACCGATGTCGTGCAGATCGCGCGCCTGCGCGACATCGAACGGCTGCTCGACGCCGGCGGCGCGCTGCTCGACACGGCGGCGCGCATCCAGGCGCAGGTCGGCCAGTTTGGCCAGCTGCGGCCGGACAGCGCCGCCGAGCGGCTGGCGCTGGCGACACAGCTCGAGCGGCTGCGCAACGACCTGCTGGCGCACCAGCTGCGCATCGAGCAGATCAGCACGCGGCGCAGCTATGCGCAGTGGGCCTCGGTGCAGCAGTGGGAGAAGATCGGTCGGTCGCTCAACCTGCGCGTCGCACGCCTGCTCGGCTCGCTGCCGAGCGCCGAGCGCGTCGCCGTGGACGCCGCCGTGCTCAAGGTGCGCAAGGAGACGCTCGACGAGCTGAAGAAGACGACGACCGCGCTGGCAGCCGACCTCACCAAGCAGCTGCGCGAGATCGAGACGGCGGCCAAGCGCGCCGCCGACGCCAACAAGACGGGCGCGGCGCTCGAACAGCAGCTCGAGCGACTGCAAACAACCGTGCAGCGGCTCTCCGAGGGCGCGCTGCGCGAAGACGGCGAACGCGAGACGCTCGACGAGACGCTCGAGACGATCGACGATCTGCAGCGCCAGATCGAGGCCAAGAAGCCGACGATCGACGATCTGGCGGCGCGCGTCAAGGAGACCGAGGCCGATATCAAGCGGGCGCGCAAGACGCTGGCCGACGCCGAGCGCTTTTCCAGCGGACTCGACGCCAAGACGGCCAAGGCGCTGGCCGACGTGCGCCGCGCGGCGGCACAGGTCGCCGACAACGCGATCGTGTCGGCCAGCCTGCAGAAGATCGAGCAAGAGTCGGCCAGGATCGAGAACGAGCGCAAGCGGCTCGAGCGCGAGACGACTCGCTTCGACACGGCGAGCAAGAACCTGCGCTCGGTCATCGACAAGTTTGACGCCGACGCCGAGCGCCGGCGGCGCCTGGTCGACGCGAACCGCGCCGCACTCGAGGCGCTCGGCGTCGACGTTGAGCGGCAGCGCACAGCGACACAGGCGGTCGTCGACGCGGCCAAGCTGCTGCAGCGCCGCGGCGAGGAGACGCGCGCCGACATCGCGCTTGCCAAGGCGACCGCGTCGGCCAACAGCTCGCAGCTGACGCGACTCGAAGTCGAGGTCAAGCGCGAGGAGAGCGACGAAGCGGTGCTCAAGAAGAAGCTCGACTCGGTCTCGGCGCGCCTCAACCAGCTCATGGCGAGCGCGGCCAAGATCGAGGCCGAGAAACGAGAGCTCGAGCGCTCGCTGGAGAAGCTGATCTCCGACACGGGCAACCTGCGACGCCCGCCGCGTGGGGGTGGTCCGCGCGGCGGCGACGGAGGCGGCGGTGGCACTGGAGGCGGCAACGACAACGACGGCGGGGACGGCGGCGGCAGCGGCGGCGGCGGCGGCGGCGGCGGCGGGCGCCCGGGCAGTCTAGCCGACCTCGTTCCACTCGAGCAGCTGGTCACAGAGGCGCGCGAGGATCTGGGCCGCACGCGCCGACTGGCGAGCGAGGTGACGGCAAACCTGTCTGCTGCCAAGCGCACCGCGTCGCGCGCCTCGGACAACGCCGAGGCGGCTGAGCGCGAGGTGGCGCGTGTGCGTGACGCCGATCGGCGCGCGCGCGACGCCGTCGACCGCGTCTCGGCGCTGGTCCAGGGCGGACCGGCCGGCCAGCCGCTCGCGCCTCTAATCGAGCGCCTCCAGCTCGCCGTCGAGCTGATGCAAAAGTTTACCAGCGAAGCGGCCGACGTCGTCGTCAAGGCCGAGCCGGAGCCCGCCGTGCCGGGTCCGCCGCCGGTCGAGGTGCCGGGCCGCGTCGAGATCGACCGCGCCGTGGCGGCTGCCACCGCAGCCGAGCAGCTCGAGAAGAAGATGGACGACGTCAAGGTGGCGGCCGAGCTCGTCTCCGAACTTCTCAAGCGCGGAGATTTCAACGGCGGCGTCCTCGTCGTCGTCGAGCAGACGGCCAAGGCGCTCGAGACGGCGCTCACAAAGCCGGTGATCGACATCAACGCGCTGGCGACTTTGGTCGACCAGCGCCAGAAGCAAGTGGCCAGCGTGCAGCCGCAGCTCGCCGGCTTTTCCGAGCAGCTGCTCGCCATCGAGCGCAACAACCAGCTGCTGCTCGACGAAGGCCAGACCTACATCGCGCGCGCCAACCAAGTGGTCGGAATCGAGCGCAGTGTCAAGGCGCTGCTGCAATCGGCCGACCTCGGCGAGCTGGCGCAAGTGCAGCCGCGCATCCAGGCCATTGTCGCGCGCTACGACCAAGAGATCGCCCAGATCACTGCTGGCAACCAGGAGCTGGCCCGAGTCCAGGCCGCCTTTGACGAGCAGACACAGCAGCAGATCGCATTTGTCGAGCGCAAGAAGATCGAATTTGCGACGGCAAACGAGAGCGCACGAGCACAGCTGGCACTGATCGAGCGCAGCAAGATGCAGGTGACCGAGATTGCACAGCAAGTGTTCACGGCGACGAGCGGCGGCGTGCAGACGCTGGCGCAGAACGAGCTGCGCGACCTCGTCCAGATGTCCGACCAGCTGAGCGCTGCCATTCTGAACGTGGCGCAGCGCATGGGCGTCGCGCCGATCAACGAGGGCGGCCAACTGCTTCTCGAGGACGCCCGCTTCGCGTCGATCAAGCCCAACACGCGCAGTGCGCTGCTCGAGCTGCGCCGGCGTCTCGCGCTGCCAGACGAATTGGTCGACTCGGCCGAGGACGTGCAGCTCGCGATCGAGCAGGCGCGCGCAGTGTTCGGCATCGAGATCCTCGATCTCGAACTGTCGGCGCCTGTCGTGTTCACTGACGCGACTGTGACAGGCCAAGCGGGAGCGTTTTTCAAGGACATGATCGGCTTTTCCGTCGACGTGGCAACCGCAGTGGTCGCCGCAGCTTCGTCTAGGGCCGAGGCGCGGCCGACACGCACATTTGCCGCGGCTGGCCGGGCACTGGAGACTCTGGTCGGAAACTTGCGTGCTGCCAATGTGGCGAACCAAGTCGAACAGCTGTTCGGCGCCATTGCTGTCGGCGACTCCTCGACCGATCGGTTCAGGGTCGAGGGCTACACGCTCGCCTACCAAGCTCTGTGGTCCGTCGCCTACCAGATCGACTATTTGCTACTCGCGTACGACCTGGAGCAGTTCGACCCGACCATTGTTGGCGACATCGACGCAGAGGCGCGCCAGCAGATCGGGCTGGCGATTTCCGACTTTGACAAGGTACAGCAACTGCTCAACGGTCTGCGCGCCGTCCTGTCGACGTCGTACGACCTGCCGTCGTTCACATTCCGCCGGCCTGCGGGTGCCGGTGGCGCTGCGCTCGGCCCCGGTGCGGTCGGGCCTGCGCTGCAAGCCGCGGTGCGCTACTTTGCCGAGCTGCTCGACGCCTATGTCGGACTCGCCGCTGTCACGCCCATCATCACAGACAACATCGAGCAATTCCAGGGCTTCAGCGACGAAGCCGCTCACATACGCAACATGATTGTCAACTTTGTCGACAGCCTCGTCGAGCCTGGGAGCGTGATCACTCCGCTTGAGATCGCACAGGCAGTGCGCGCATTTTCGGTCCAGGTCGGAATGCTGACGGAGAAGTTGCTGGAACGCGTCCAGGCCACGAAAACCAGAGTCACGTTCGCCGCCAACGACGCCGGACTGCGCAGCGTGCGCCAGTCGGTTTTGCCGCAGCCAGTGCAGCTGGCGCTCGACATCGTGCCCGCGGGCGCGCCGCTCGAGCCGTCGGACAGATTCACTGCGGCGCCCGTCGATGTGGCAGCCAAACCCGTGCGCACTGCCAAGCGGCGCGCCAAATCGGCCAAGTGAACGTGTCAAGCGAGCGGCGACGGCGGAAGTGGCATTGGCACCGGGTCTTCCGAGGCGCGAACGAGTGCGCGCAGCGCCCACGCCGGCAGATCGCGCTGCTTGGGTGCAATGAGAGTGACGTCGACGCCGTTGTCGAGCAAGTCGAGCGCCTTGTCTTGCACGAATGGGCAATCGGAAAAACAGTCGACAAAGATCGTCGGTACGTCGTCGGGCGACATTATCAGGCTGGTCGGGCTCGCGACTACAAAATTCACAGCGATGCATGCACCGGAATTGTTGACAAACAGCAGCGTCCTGCTCTTGAGCTCTGAAAACATCGCGCCGCGCCCGATCAAGTTCAAGAGGTGTATCCGGAGAAATCTGGCGACGCGCTCGCTGCGGACATAGACAACCAAGTGCTGCTCGTCTTCCCCACTGTTTGCTATGCAGTGGGCGCTTTCCAGGATCTTTTCTGCGCTGCCCGGATTGCACAGGCGCGCGCCACCGTGTGCGGTGCGGGCACAGCAGTGGACACGCCTGACAACAATAGACATTGTTTGCGCATAAAGCGCAAGAAAACTAGAGTTTCGCGCCTCGAGCTATGAGTGCGTCGGAATTCTCGTCGACGTTCGACGCGCCGCGCGAACAGCAGCTCGACGTGGCGCGCGCCAAGATCGACGACGAATGGCTGCGCAGCCGAGGCGAGCTGGTGCGCCACTACGACGCTGCCTATGCCGCGCTGGTGTGCAAGATGTACGGCGACTTTGCGCGCGGCTGGCTCTGGGCGCCCAACTACACTGCGGCGGCCGAGGGCGGCGCGCCGTCCGGCTTCCAGTTCAACGTGTCGCCGCGCGCCCCGCCGTTCGCTGTGCCGTTCTCGCGCGACGCGCTCTTCAGCGGCGTCCTCTGCTTCCCGCTGGCGGCCGGCGACCGCAGCGCGCTGTCGATGCGCACCAAGGAACTCGCCGGCGTCGAGCACTTTGTCGATTCGCGCTCCAAGGTCAGCAAGCGTCTCGTCGAGCAAATCGACGAGAACTTGCACCTGGCCGGCGCCACCGGAAACCAGGACAACTTTGCCGGCATCCTGTGGAGCTACCAGACGTCACCGGCGCAGTTCTACTGTGCCGTACAGGCGCACAACCCCGAGCTGTCGCGCCGCGCCTATGCGCTGATCGAAGAGAACGAGCCCGAGTCGTTCGAGTGCGTGCGCGAGTTTGCAGACGCGTTGATTGCCGAACACCGCGTCTTCAAGGCCGACCTGGCACACCGCGAGGAGACCGGAAACAGCTTTGAGATCAACGAACTGCGCCGCTCGGCGTTCAGCGAGCTGGACGAGATAGCCGAGTGCGCGTCGGACGAGGTGGCGACCAGCCGCTCGGCGCACCGGAGCCGGCGCCACGGCCGACGCTCGGCGGCAGCGACGGCGACGGCGACGGCGGCCCGCACAGCCGCCGGCGAGCTGCGGGCGCCCTACAAGACGTGGTACGAACTCTTCTTCCAAGACGAGAAGATGCGCGCCCTGGCGCACCAGCAGGCCGAGCACCGGGCCCGGCTCGTGTGCCAGACCATGATCGCGGCCGGCCTCGGTCCGGTGTGCGAGCGCGGCACCGAAGCCGAGATGGTGCAAGCGGTGCTCGAGAACGCGTCGACGGTCAACAACGCAGTCAACTGCATCGAACAGGTCGATTGCGCCGATCGGCACAGCGACGTCGTCTATCTGGACAATCTGACGAGCGCGTGGAACGTCACTGGCGGCGGCGTCCTGGTGCGCAGCGCGGCGCACGACAAGTTTTCTCTGCTGCCGGGCACGCTCGACCAGCTCGGCTTTGCCGGACCGGAGCGCAAGACGCGGTTTGTCGGCTTTGCGACGAGCACCGGGCCGCGCTACTCGTCGCGCCTGTTGGCGCACGATCCGGCGTTGCTCGGTGCCGATGTCAAACCAGAGCCGGCACAGCGCGAGCTGCTCTGGTCTGCGCAGGCACCAGCTGCGACAGCGACAGCTGCACGGCCACTGGCACACCCGCTGCTCCACACTGCCAATTGGCGCGTGCGCAGCAAGTCGTGGCGCGACTGGGAGCGCCGCTGTGGCAGCCGGCACCGCTCAGGCATTGCGCTCAAGGCGATCCGGCTGCGTGTCGCGGAGCCGCATGCCGACCCGGCCGACGAGGCGAACGAGACAATCTACAATATTACCCAGTAAACCCGTGCCCAAACTCTGGCGAACGATGAGCTTCACTTTGCATCAGACTGGCACCGGGAAATGGGTCTGCAGCGTGGATATGCAGCTGAGTCTGATGGACCAAACGCTCGTGTTGAGCTTTGACGCGGACGAATGGGACACTGCCGAGGAGGCCAAGACCGCGGCCGTCCGCGTTCTCAGAGACTGGCGCGACGAAGTGGCCCACGAGTTCGCAGAGGCGATCCGCCACACGGCCGAGTGCGAGTGAAATTGTTCGTGGGAGAGTCAGACGTACAAAAAACCGAGTCCGCTTGCGCGCTCTTTACGCCGCGGCAGAGACCGCGAGCGGCAGGCGCGAGCAGTCGATCGCGCGCGGCGACAAGCTTCGCCTGGTCGGCAGCGACAGGATGCGCACCGTGTGCTGGAAGCGCGCGTCGTCCGGATAGGCGGCTCGCAGCGCGACGATTGCGGCCATGTAGAACTGCTGGTAGTCGACCTTGGCACCGTCGTCGCCGCCAAACTCCTCGAGCAGCGGCCGCAGCGGCCGCACGCAAGTGAACTGGTTCTCGCCGCTCTTCCACAGCTGGAGCGCGGTCGACGTCGGCAGCTCGCGCCAGCAGTCGCCCTGCCGCAGAAGCAGCGCGACTTCGTTGTCGCTCAGGTGCTCGGTGCGCACCACGTGGCGCAGGTCGGCGACCATCTCGCTGTCGGCGTCCATGCGCAGCAAGTGGCGCGCGCTCCAGTAAAAGTGCATCGCCATCATGCGCGCCTTGGCCGCTTCGGACAGCGCCTCGAAGCGCGCCGCGATCTCGTCTCGCAGCATCAGTTCGCGCACCAGTCGGACGTTTCCGGTGTTGATGCACGCCTCGACGTGCTCCCAGCCGACGCTGGTCGGCAGCAAGCGGTGCTCGCACATGTAGTTGATCGTGCGCGGCATCGACTGGCTCTCAAAGAGCGAGAGCAGCGCTCCGCGGCCCTGCTCGTCGGCGGGCAGGCGTGCGCCCATGCGCAACAGCATCTCGGCCTCGGTGTCGCACCGGGCGCGGATGCGCTCGATCAAGTTGTCGGCGGTCGGCATCACCGTGCTGCGGAAGCGCTGCATGCGCGCCGTCGACGGCTGCAGCACGTAGCGCACGGCGGCGGCGTCGACCAGGGCGATCATCGACTCGTTGTGACTCTCGTGTGCCAGTGCGCGCGCCATGTCGATTCGGTCGTGTGTCAGGTAGGCGCCGATGCGATCGCGGATCGATGCGGCGGTCGCCGGCGGCGTGCGCGGCGGCACTGTGGCGCGTCTGCTTCGGCACGGGTGGCCACAGACACGCAGTTCGGCGTGGCACCGGCTGTCGGTCGGCTCCACCTGGTCGGCAAACTCGGCGGTGCGCTCGAGGTGTGCGCGCAGCAGGCGCAGCATGTGGCGCGAATTGGCCATCGCGGTGTCCATGGTAGCCCAGCAAAGCGCCGAGTACGGGTCGGTGTACGCAAAAGTCATTGTTGCAGCTGGTTCGGTTCTGTGGGCGCGCGAATTCTGCAATTTCGCACACCGGCGCCGGCGTCGGACGCGGACAGTCGGGCGCTCGCTTCACTCGTCGCTCGCTTCAAAGGCCGCGTTGAACGCGCCGGCATCGAGCACTTGCGCCCCGGCGGCGATGTTTGCCAGGCCTTTGACGAGAACAAAGCCGCGCGCCGCTCCGCTGTTGCGCCGGCCGTAGGCCGCGGCGACGATCGTCGCGGCGTAGACGCGCTGGTTGATCAGGTGCAGCAGATCGAGCTCGTCGCCTCGGCGCAGCGGCTCGTACGTCGACGGCTGGCGCGCGCCTCGGGCGCGCTCGGTGCGTCGCTGGCGCCGCACGTAGAGCAGGCGCGCGCCCCAGTGCCGGCGCTCTTGCTCGCGCGCAAACCGGTCGATCGACAGCGGCATGGCGTACTCGTTGCCGCGCTTGTCGCGGTAGAGCAGCTGACGCGTGAACAGCGCCGAGCCAACCTCGCCAGTCGCGCGCCGCAGTGCGCGAGTGCGCGCCGAGCGCCGGAGGCCGGCGGCGTCGAGCGCCACGCGCTTGCGCTTGAGCGGCTTGCCGACCAGCCCGTCGGCCCACACGTCGGCGGGCTCGACCGCAGGCGTGTCGATCGCGGCAGACGAGCGGCCCGCTCGGCTCGGGGTTCGGTCAATGGCACGCGCGGTGCCAATCATCGTTTTCGTAGGACTTTCTCGGTCAGACAGCCCTTGTGGGGCTGCTCGACAGAATTCGAGGTCTGCAAACGATGGACAGCGATGTGTATGCGCTGTGCGCTCGGGCTATTGACAAAGACGCCCCGGATTGGCTGGCCGACACCCTGAGGCGCATCAGGACTGGTGGCGCGTGCACAAACCTTGACGCGTTCGGGGAGCTGGGCGCGTTGTTCGGGCGCGCATTCTTCAACGGCCGCGAGCGCACGGCAATGGTTCTTCTCGACTACCTGGCCGAATACGGCGCAGCTCCAGACCCGCAGACGCTGATCCGCGAAGTCGAGTCGCGCGGCCTGTACGACGACCTCAGTGCCCGGTGCATTGTCCGGTGCATGCGGGAGGGAGGGCCCAGGTGTGCCACCAACTGCATGAACGATGCGAGCAATAGCGTATGGTCGACAAACCTGTGCTTGCTGGCTGGAGCGGACGCGGATCGACAATTCCTGGTTGCACAGGCCGAGGACGACGCTCGATACTTTGGGGCGGGGGCTCGTTTGTGTCGGCTGATTGACCGCGCAGCTGAAGAACACGATCGGGACATGGTGCTCCTTCTCGTCAAGCACGGCGTGTCCGTCCTGCCGCTCCCCCCAGAGCTCGATCATGGACACCGCGCATTGCCGGCGCCGTACGACGCATGGCTCGCATCGGCGGCTGGGTCTGCGAGGACTGTGGCCGAAGCAGAAGCAGAGGCCGAGGCCGAGGCCGCCCTCCGGCGTGCCGACGCCGACCAGATTGGCGTCCCCGTTCTCGCCAAAGTCGCAATTGGGCTGGCGGCACTCGACCTGCCTGTGCTACTCGTGCTAGCTATCTGCGAGCTGGCCGGCGGTCGCAGGAGCGTTGCGCCCAGCCGCGCTTGGGAGATCGCCAAGCTCGTCAAGCGCAGTGCACGTAAATTCAACCGCCAGCCATGAGTCGGACCGAGCCGTCGCGCGTCTATACCATTGTGCACTACCACTCGCCAGTCGACGGTTCGATGCGCTTCCTGCTCGGCATCGAGAGCGTGCTGCACCGCAAGGCGCTCGCCGAGATGCGCGAGCGGCTCGGTGCGCCGGGCCGCGGTGCCAGCCACCAGCGCGGAGTCATGCGAGCCCTGCTGGCGGCCGGCGAACCGGTCTTGGGCGCTGGCGGGAGCGTGCGAGCCCACGGCCCATTCGCCGGGCTCAATTTCGGCGGCGTTCTGCTGATTGGCCGCCCGGCGCTGGCCGGTGGGCGTGTCGAGCGCACCGATCCGACGCCCGAGCACGCGGCGCTGCGCGAGTTGGTCGAAGAGATGCGCTTGCCGCTCGAGCTGCTTGACGTCGCCGAGCTGCGCACCGCTGCTCTCATGCGCCTCGTCCCGCTGGGCGACATCGAGCGTCCCCGACGACCAAACGCAACTGGCGCACCGGTGATCGAGCGCTACTTTAGCCTCGATCTCGACGCGTTGCGGTCGGACATTGGCCGGGCCGGCGACATGCTCAGCCCGACCGCTGACCTGCTCAGCCCGGCCGCGATCCTCGCAGAGTTCTTTTCGGACGAATTTGAGAGCGAACTGGACGCAGAGCGCGCCGAGAAGCGCGGCATGCTCGATCTGTCCCCGGACGAGTTTGTCGCCGAGCTCGCCGGACCGCTGCGGGAGCGCGACCGGGCCGAGATCCGAGCTGAAGTCGGCAAGCTGCGCAACCACCTCGCCGTTGCGCTCTTCTGCGACGTGCCAGACTCGTTTGTCGACGAGTTGGTCGAGTTCCAGGCGTCGCGCAGACTCGACAACCAAGCCGAGATGGCGCGCCGGTTCGTTTTACGCCGGACCGTTTCATATCTCCCTGAATAGACGATCCGGGGAACGGGAAGTGGGCGCGGTAGCAGCCTTCCGCCTGGAAATTGAAGCAGTCGAGCGCCGCCAGTTTTTTTTTACTACCAAAAGCGACCGAGTTCGTCGAGGAAATCACTCTTTCTGTGCTGCATGTCCTTCGCAGCGACTGCGATCGCCGCGTCGATGATGCGCTCGGCCTCGAGCTTGGCTTCAAACTCGGACTCGACCCACTCGGTCTCGACCGCGCATTCGCGCCCGTCGAGCTCGATGTGGCCTTCGCATTTGTACAGCGTGCGCTGGTCGGCGTCGCCCTCTTCCGGCTGGCTTTCGCTCACGTCGACGGAAAAGCTCATTGTTGCTTGGGTCTGGCAAACTTTTGGCGCCGCCGGGCGGCCGCGGCCGCCGGTGTCGGGACAGGTTTTTGACGCTGCGTGTCGGAAGAGCGGCACCGGCGACCGAGGACGCCAACTGTGCGCGCGCGAAGCGCCGCAATGCTCGCGCTCGTCACGGCGACGCTCGTGGCGCTGGCCGGACCGGCGGCGGTGTCGGCAGCGGCGTCGTCGCTGCCAGTCGGCATCGTCGAGGCGATGCACTCGTTTTGCGACAACGAGCTGACCAACGTCGCGTCGCTGCTCGACTGGTGCACCGCCGACGACGAGGACGACATCTGCACCGACTGGGAGGGCGTGACGTGCAACGTGGCCGGCGATCGCGTCGACAAGATTGTGCTTTCGCACACCGGCCTCGCCGGCCAATGGCCCGACGAGTTCAACGAAAAGATGCACGACCTTGCCGAACTCGCCGTCTTCGGCGCGCAATTCAACGGCTCGCTGAGCAACGAGTTTTTCGAGCGCCAAGCGGGCACCCTGGCGTCGCTCGAGCTGACGTCGACCACGCTCGGCTTTGACATCGGCGACCTGACGCGCGACTCGCGCGAAATGGCACTGTCGCGCATCACGATCATCGACACGGCAGTCAGCGGCGATCTCGGAGCCGCCGATCCGTTCAACGCGCCCGACTTGCGCACGCTCGACATCCGCTATTCGGCGCTGGGCGGCGAGCTGCGCGACGCGTTCCTGGCGCCGCTCGCGCCCACGCTCACCCGTCTGTGTCTCAAGCACAACGCCATCAGCGGCGCGGCGCCCGAGATTCTGTGTTCGTTCGCCAGCCTCGCCAAACTCGACTTGTCGCGCAACCACTTCAACCGCTTCCCGGCCTGCTACGGCGCTTTCAACGAGAACGAGCTGGCCGAATGCACGCTGCAGCACAACATCAACTGCGACAACGCGACGGGCGGCGGCGTGCCAACGTTTGATCCGGAGGTCGACTACTCGCCGTGCTTGATTGACTTGAAGCCGAACGCCAAGCACGACGTGTGCGGCGAGTGCGGCGGCACGGGCGAGGCGTGCACCGACTGCACCGGCGAGTTGGACGGCTCGGCACAGATCGACGCGTGCGGCGTGTGCGACGGCGGGAACGCGACGTGCACCGACTGCGAAGGCGTTGTGCTCGGGCCGTCGGTCTACGACGCGTGCGGCGTGTGCGGCGGCGACTCGTCGTGCGTCGACTGTGCCGGCGAGCCGTTTGGCGACGCGTGCTACGACATCTGCGACGTGTGCAACGGCGACGGCACCGACTGCGTCGACTGCCTCGGCCAGCTGTTTGGCACGCTCGAGCTGGACGAGTGCGGGGTGTGCGGCGGCGACTCGACGACGTGTGTCGATTGCGCAGGCGTGCCAAACGGCGCGTCGGTGGTCGACGCATGTGGCGTGTGTGGCGGCAACGGCCAGTCGTGCGTCGACTGCGCCGGTACGCCGCACGGCACGCTCGAGTACGACGAGTGCGGCGTGTGCGGCGGCGACTCGTCGACGTGCGGTCTCGGCTCGATCAAGCACGCCGACGACGAGTTCAGCGCATGGACGTGGCTGGCGCTCGCGCTCGTCGCACTGCTGTGCTCGGCTGGCGCGTGCGTGGCGTGCTATTGCGTCGCCGGCTCGGACGCCGCCGGCACCGGACCGCCCGAGTCGCGAAGGGGGCGCCGGCGACGACGTAAAAACGTCTTCATTTGATTTGCACAAACGTCTCTGGCAGAGGGAACAGCGGTTGCTGGAATTGTGGCGGCGGCGACACTGCAGTGCTTGTGGCGAGTCTCGGCCGCTCGAATGCCGCGCCAGAGTCACAGCACACCGGGCAGAGATCGCCGTTGACGATTCCCGGGTCGGTGCCGCAGCTGGCGCGGTGCAGCTGGGTATCACGGGCGCGCGAGATGCACACCACGCACGTCTGCTCGGCGCACACGCAGCACGTGCTCACAACCCCGCCGGCGCTGCACGCGTCGCACACCATGCACAGACATACTGTGCACTGGTTTGTACAACTGGCGCACAGCGGCGCGTTGCACGGCACGCCGGCACGCCGGCTGGAGCAGCGTCGCCCGAATCCCTGCACGTCACACCACGGACACAGCCGTTCGCGGCAAGTTTTGCACACCTCTGTGTGCTCGGCGCACAGCGTGTGGCCGCAGCACGCGAACTCGACAAAGACGTCGGCGGCACAGACGCGACACAAGCGCCGATAGCACTCGGCGCACGTCGCGGCGCCTTTTTCGCCGGCCGGCGCGACTCTGCATGCGCCGCACGCACTCATCCTTGCCGCGCGCGCAAAGAAACGCCGCGCCTAATGTACAACAAACTTTACAATGTGCGCCAAGGCAGCAGACGCGCGCACACGCACACGCACACGCGCTCGCGCCGACTCGATGACAGCGACGCTGGCGCACCGCAGCGTCAAGCTGAGGCCATTTTTCGTCCTGCTGATGTTCGACCAGGGCGACCAGCGGCGCGACACGACGTGTCTCGAGTATTCGCGCGCCCCGTTCCAAGTCGTGCTCGACTACAGGAGCGGCCGCCGTCGGCATCGCAAAGTGATCAAGGGCCGGTGCACCGATTGGCGCCTTTCGATGTGGATCGGACCGTTCCCCGACGCCGACACGGCGCTCATGTTCCAGCAGCAGTGGGCACGCGCGCCTTGCAATCTGCGTCCGAGGCGACAGCGCGGACTGGCGCTCGCACAGCGCCATCGGCGCACGTGCTTCACGGTGCACCCGATCGTACCAGAGACTGAATGAACTCACTTCCGCGGACCTGCTCGGCGCCTGCGTTCACTCAGAACGGCGCCGACCGCTCGGCTGCGCCCTGCAGGCCACGCCGGAGTTCGCCGAGCGACTTCCCGGTGCCGCGCTTGCGCTTGGACGACGCGCGGTCCTCGTCGGCGTCGATGAACGCCTCGGCGGCGCACATCAGGCGCTCAAAGTCGGTGCAGTTGATGCGTCGGTTGCACAGCGCCGTGTAGCACTCGAGGATGTGGCGCGCCAGGACGTCCGACAGCTCGGAGAACGCGACGCGCTCGTAGAACGACGCAGGCTTGGCGCCGTCGTCTGAATTGTCGTCCTCTCGCTCCATCAGCAGCACGATGTCCTTGTTGTCGCGCTCGCCCCGGGCCACCGCGCCCTCGATGAACGCCGTGTGCACAACGGCGTTGCCAAAGCGCACCGTGCGTACGGCGTCGGCCTGCAGACGGCGCGCCTCTGTCGGCGTGAGGACCGCAAACGGGTTCACAGTAGTCAGGCCGTCGGCGGAGGTGTCGAACAAACTCATTGTTGATTTGTTGGTCAAAGTCGGACAGTCGGCTGGTCGGCCGGTCAGCCCGTTTGCCAGAGTCGAGCAAAAAAAAAACGCCATTCCATTTCTTGTTCCGGACGATAGAATAGGGCGAGGCGAGTGCGGTGGACGCACGCCGACGAGCAGGCGGCGCGGCAACAAAGAGTTAGAGCGAATTTGCTGTTTCGATCCCTGGGCCCCTCTGGGAAAAGGGGCCACGGGTCCGCGGCCCCGCGGCCCCTTTTTAGAAAAGGGGAAAAGGGGCCGTGGCCCCGCGGCCCCTTTTCTCAAAAGGGGCCATGGGGCCGCGGCCCCTTGGCCCCTTTTTAGAAAAGGGGCCAAGGGGCCATGGGGGGCCCAGGACCAAAATCGCTCTAACTTTCTGTTGCGCCGGAACCTGCTCGTCGGAGTGGTCATTTCGCGTTCACGGCGCCGAGATCTACAACTCGGTGGGCAAAACGAAAAGTCGATTTTTAAAGAGCACGAAATCGGACTCGTTTCGCCCAGAAAACGAAACTAGACCTCCGGGCGAGTCCAAAAATACAACTCTGACCGACGTGCGACCTTTCAACAGCGAGCTAGAGCTCTCGCAACACGAAAAGTTTGTTATATGTTTCACGTTTCACCTTTGGGGGTCCAGAGGGCAAAGGTGAAACGTGAAACATATAACAAACTATTCGTGTTGCGAGAGCTCTAGC
>Ga0180431_10000202_pt1 | contig 82683 bp, 97 predicted proteins | sample SS_ome_11_FD_132459 | JGI IMG/M metagenome (GOLD analysis project Ga0180431, IMG submission 132459) | Hypersaline lake sediment archaeal communities from the Salton Sea, California, USA - SS_1_MS_1 metaG | ecosystem: Environmental > Aquatic > Non-marine Saline and Alkaline > Hypersaline >...
CTTGTCTATGTTTTTTTAATATTAATTCCTTGGCTTTCTCGGCCATATCACTCAATTCCATACCAAACGGCACTAAAAGCAGTTGCGTAAAACCTTGTTCTTTCTTTTTTTCAACAAATTCTTTCTTGGCCTCAACTCGCTCTAAAATTTCTTCATAAGTCGGGATTCTTCTTGGTTTATCGTTTATATCATAAAATCCCATTTCTCCGTTAGGCAATTGTTCAATCAATCCGATTTTCTTAAGAGTTTCAATCTGATCTTCATATTGCTCTTTCAATTCAATTAGCTTCTCCTTTTTATCTTTTATTTTTAACAACTCATTTTTATAATCTGTATAAAATCCAATCGCCCTTGCTAAATCGCCAGCCTTTTCCGCTGCCACAGCCTTATCCATTATCTCACCTAAAAATTCCTTTTCTTCAGGTGTCAAAGGAACACGCTTAACCTCAGCACGCCGCGGGCGGGCCATTTTTAATTGGCTTTCTAATGATTGTGGTTTTTCTGATTTCATATCGTTATGTGATCAATGTTCCATGATCCATGACTATGATTGGGGTTGTTCTTTCATAATGAATTATATTTGCCGCTGCTTTATGTCATTCAGCACTTGTCAGAGATTCCCAATCAAGTTGGGAATGACGTTTAAGACAGCAGGGTCAGCATTAGTCCGCGCCAGTCCGCATCTAGCCTTCTTTCAAAACTCTATTAATCGCAGTCCTAGCAGTTGGCAATTTTGGCAAAATATTATCCTTTTTAAGCTCTTTGATAATATTAATTGCCTTTTCTTTACTAATCGAATAATAAAAATAATCACCATAACCCCGGCCTTTGATTTCTTTCATCACTTTCTCAGGAATGTATGGTGTTTTTAAAATTTTTAGAATCACTTTTTTAAATTGTTCTGCACTTAATTTCATACTTCGATTAAATAATTCGTATAATTAGTATGAATTCGTATATTAGTATCGATGTTAGTATAAATAATGCCTCAACAACAAATAAACTTCTTCATAATTTTGACTAATCTCTGAGCCTAAAACTAAAGCGATCATTTCACCGTCATTGTTCTTTGCCTTTGTCACCAAACATCTGCCAGCCTCATGGGTATAACCAGTTTTGCTGCCAAGCAAATAAAGATCCCGGTCGACCAGTTTGTTTGTATTTTTTATCCAAATTTCTTTTCCTCCCTCTTCTTCTACGCTGATGATATTAAAACGATAATATTTTAAAGTTGTCGCTTCTAAAAATTCAAATTTTTTAAATGCTTCCCTGCTAATTCGTGCCATGTCTCGAGCAGTTGACAGATTATATTCAGAAAGACCGGTTGGCTCGACAAACTGAGTATTAATCGCGCCCAATGCCTTTGCTTTTTCATTCATTTTTACTATAAACTGCGCTTCGCTCAGACCTGTTGAACGCATCAAAGCTCTGGTAGCATTATTTTTTGAAGCCATTAAAGTGGACATGAATAAATTTTTTATAGACACCTGATCTCCAGGTTCAACTGGCAAGCTGGCTCCGCCCACATTATCTGACTCTGCTATGGTCATCATTTTATGCCAGCCAGGATTATAATCCATAAAAACCAAAGCTGAGACAAGCTTGCTCAAACTGGCAATGGGTCTTACCTGGGTGGGATTTTTTTCATAAAGAATCTCACCGCTTTTTGCGTCAATAACTATGGCAGAGGCTGCTGTCAGATCATGCTGAACATCATAAGCGTCTTCCAGCACTGCAATATTTGCTGCTGGCACAGGTGACCAGGCTTTTACAATTTTATCACCCCAATAAACTTCTGATTCCAAAGGCCTCCAGGACTGCCTGGATTTGTCAAAAAAATGTATTTTCTTACTCCTATTATTATTACTTTGATATCTCAATGACAATAAAACTGACTTGCTCAAAAAACCTTGCTGGCCATTTTGCACTTCATACCAGTACACATTACTGACAGCTTTTTTATCATCAGGGATATACATCATGCTCTGAAGCCAAACTTTAACTTCTAAAGGATAATTAAACTGCTGCGGAAAAATCGGCAGCCATAGATTATCATCATAGCTTTTTACAGTGAATCCTTTATTTAATGTCTCCTGATTAAATTGAATATGCCTCACCGGCGCCTCAGCAAAGGCCAATGCAGGCAAAATTAAAACACTTAATAAAATAATGACAAGCAATTTTTTCATATATGTTTAGTAATGGGTAAAGAGTAATGAGTAAGTGGATACAGGTTTCAGGGTACAGGATCAGGGATTTATTAGCCTCTATCCCCTAACAATTCAATACTCTGGTAAACCTGGTTAAACACATTGCCAAAACCAGCGATATAAAAATCATAATCGCTTTCTGGCAAAGCAAAGATCACTCGGTCAACTTCAGCTCCGTCTCTGTCTTCAGTATCATGATACAATTGAACTGCCAGCCCACTTGGCAAAAGCTGCTTTTCAATATCATCGTCTTCCAGCGCTGGCCGTGGAATTTCCTTTTGCAAAATTAAATTTATTTCAGTTTCGACTTTTTTGAAAGTAATATTATACGCTTCATGGCCGACATCTATCTGGTCCTCAATAACTTCCCAGTCTGCCGGGTATCTTAATTTAAATCCAAACTTGTCATTTTTATACTCCTGATAAACATCGGTTTTCACTCCCTGAATATAATATTCTAAAATTTTAAATTTGTATGCTCCCTTGTCAGCAAACTGACCTAAAAGTTTTGCCTCTCTGCCCACATACTTTTCCATTAGTTCAGGCACCACTGATCCCTGAAGCAATAAATGATCGCCTTTGTCCAGAGTCAAATATAAATTTCCAACCACGCTCAATAGCCGGCCTTGTTTCCATATCTGGATTTTTTGAACTTCAAGCCCATCATATTTATTCTGACCAAAAACCTTCACTTTTGAATCCAAATAATTTTCAATGCCGCTAAACTCAATCAGCGCTATTTCCTCTCCTTCTGAAATCAAAACATAATCGTCTTCATCTCTGACAATCAGCCCGTCATATTCAATGACTGCATCACTTATTTCGCCTTCTTCATCCTGCTCAACATCTGGTTTATTTAAATCCTCCTCCAAATCGTTTTTTTGTAATCGCTGGCACCCTCCAATACCAAGCACTAAAATAATTACGAAAATTACTAAAAATGCTTTTTTCATATTTTTTCATTTAATTTCACTATTAATTTTACTATAAAAATAGCATATCGTCCATATATTATTGACAAATTCTAATAAATGTATTAAAATTTACTATTCCAGAACATTGAAATCATAGATCAGGAGGGCGTAAATTGCGTAAAAAACGCCGCAAAAAAGCAACTCAAGGCGATATAGCTGAACTTATGACAGAGCTTGAGGCCAGAGAAAACTTACAAAGCGACCCTGGAAAAACAATTAAAATTATTGATAAATCAGCAAGTAATCCAAACCATTTGATTAAAACGAAAATTCAGGCACTGGTTAATTTAGGTGAATTTGATAAAGCTGAAAGGCTGGCCAAAAAAAATGTAAAAAGGCAAGCCAGTGCGGCAAATCTCACGCTTTTAGCTCAAGTACTTTATGCACAGCAAGATTATGAAAACGCTGAAAGATTTGTCAGGGAGGCAATTACAAAAAGAAACATGCCATACTATCAAAAATTACTGGCTGAAATTCTTCGAAAAAGAAAACTATATCAGGAAGCTTTAGAGATTTTAGATCAAATTGATGTAGCAAATAATAGAATGGGCAATGAGCTTTGTCGAGCATATTGTTACATGCATTTATTTGAATTTGGCCAATCTTTTCAAGCCTTGGAAAAAGCAGAGGAGCTGGCACCAGAGCAAAGTCTGCACAATCCATTTCCTCATGTCAGATTATTTGCTGGTTATATTTTTTTATACGGAACATCAAGACAATTTGGCAAAGCCGGAAAAAAAATTAGAGAAAAAGCCAGCATTGCTGCCAATTGGTTTACGCAACTGGACACTTCAAGGCTTGGGATATATCAGAAAAAGGATTATGAAAGTGCTTTAGAAAAAATGAAAAAATTAGGCATCAGGCCTCAGCTTATGGTTAAGGAAAAAGATATCGAAGAATTAGATTTGGCCCTACAACAGCATGAGGATAATGACCAAAAATATGTCAAATTGCTGTTAGATAAAGCAATGCGCAGCATTGACAATAATCCTAACTGGGCTATGGAATGTATATTAAAGGCTGAGGAGAACAATCCTCAAAATGCAAGACTTTTAGGATTAAAGACTCGTTGCTTACTTAAATTAGAAATGTTTGATCAGGCTTTAGAAATAGCAAAACTCAATCATGATTTACATCCAAATAATAGAACACAAAGCTTATTAGCAATAGCATACAAGAATGCTGGGCAGCTTCAAAAAGCATATGAAACAGCTCAAACAATCTTAGAATTAGATCCTATTGGAGCAAACTACGGATTAATAGCAACAATCTGTATTAATATGAATCGCCTGGATGAAGCTCTGGAAATGGCAAAAAAATATGTTGAGATAGAACCAATCGCCACTGCTCTCTCACATCTTGCAATTGTTTACAAAGCAAGAGGAGAATTAGATAAAGCAGAACAAACTGCAAAAAAAATGCGCTTTACTCCAAAAGGCAAAAAAAGAAAACTAAGTGACAAAAATAAGCTGCTTTTGGCTGATATCCTATTTACCAGTGGCAAATACGTAGAAACTTTCAAAATTTTACAGGATGTTAACAAAAGAACGCTTGACATATACTTACTTCGCGCCTTTTGCAATTTAAGGCTTAAAAGATACAAAGAAGCGTTTATGGATTTTGATAAAGCGCAAAGAATGATGGATTTCACTGAATATTCAGTACATTTCATTAAAACAACGTGTGGATTTATCTTTACTTATGCAGGATCTATTATTAATGACGCAGAACAGTTTCCAGGGCTCTTTGAAAAGTTTGAGCAGGCAGTGAATCTAATTTACACATTTACAGATGAGCATGTAAAACCGTCAATACGCCAGACCTATGAAAACGCAAAAGCAGCAATATCATTGCTTGCTGCAATAAATCTAAACCCATAAAACCGACTATCAAATTAGTCGGTTTTCTTATTTATTTGACATAATTAAGCTAAAATGTTAATCTTTCTTGATTTGATCTTTTATAACCGGGAGGAGATAATGGTGGCGCAAAAAAGGCCAATCGGAAATTTTCTCAGAGATAATTACCAAGACTTAAAAACGCTTGAAAAAATTGTTAAAAAGCAATATCTAAAAGATCCGAGACAAACATTGGAGTTAATTGAACAAGCTGAACAAATTTGCCCGATAACTTTTGATATTCGGGTGATAAAAATTAAATGTCTGGTAAGACTGCAACTGCTCGACCAGGCATTAGCAGAAGCATATAAAAATGCAAATACTATTTATTGCCCCATCAGTTTTGAGCAGCTGGCGATTATAAAATATCTTCGGGGCCAGCTGGACGAAGCTATTGAATATGCAAAAATGCGCCTGAGATTTGGGATGGATTCAAGGGGGCTTTCACTATTCGCGCGCATTCTGATAACACAAGGAAAACTAGAAGCAGCACAAATAATGATACATGAAGCGATTGCTTGCTCATCTCCTAAATATATTGATGAAAATAAGTTAATGCTTGCTGATATTTTACGAAAACAACGAAAATATCGCCAGGCAATGAAAATTCTTGATGAAATCACAAATCCAGAATTGGAAATTAATAAACTGCTTGTTATAGCTTTTTGCTATATTGAATTAAAAAAATTCAATTCTGCAATTGCCTCATTATATCAGGCTGAAAAAGCATTAAAGAGTAAAGATCAAAGTAATGGAAAATATCGAAAAGGAATTAGAGTTCAAACAGCATTTATCTTTATTTTTGACAAATACATTTATTTAGGAAGAATAGTTGAACCGTTTTTATTACAAAAAATAAAAACTGCTGCTCACTGGCTGATGAACATGCCGTTGGAAAAACTTGGCCAATTTCAAAAATATGATTTTAATAATGCGATAAAAATAATTAAGGAGCATAATCTTGCAGGAAACAAATAACCGACTATTAAATTAGCCGGTTTTTTATTTTAATAATTGGGAATTTAGATTCAACCTTAAACTTGGACCGCTGCTGTAGATCATACAAAACTAATCTGAGAGATCTCTCGACGGAGCCTGTCCTGAGCGAAGTCGAAGGGCTCGAGATGACAAGCAGGGCAGCGGCAATTTTAAGTTTCTAATTTCTGATCACTGTATCCCCTGCTCTGTCAAAACATGCGGGCCTTTTTCATAACCTTGAGTTCCGGTTTCTAAATAAAATAAAATGCTGTAATTTTCTGCTGTTAAAGTTTTAAATGAATAATCGCACCCCTTGCTAAACTCCTGAACACAGGAGAAGCCCTTTGAGTTTGGATCTTTCAAATCCTGAATATTATTTATTAAATTTAGAATTTCTTCTCCACGGCATTCTGAAACCCTAGCACCTTCTGTGCAGGTATTGTCATTAAAAGTTCCTGTTTGATTAAAAATAAGCTGCATAGCGCTTCTAATCATTACCATATCCTCTATTCGTCTGTTGTCTCTTGTCTTTTTTTGAGAATTATTCACGCCCACTGCTGCCAGCGTAGCTAAAATTCCAATCACGGCAACTGCAATTATTATTTCAATTAATGTTAAACCTTTTGATTCAGGCATATTTTTTTAAAGTTAAAAGTTAAAAAGTTAGAAAGGCTAGAGAAGTTATGACGTTACGAAATTAAAAATTTGAAATTGGAAGCCTTCTCACATTATTTTTCAACTCCGAGCATTGCCAAGCCTATAGCGATTGAAAATCGTGGGCCGATTTTGAACAAAACATCTTTAATCTCTTCTGGATAAATAACTCTGGCCCATGGATTGCCAATAAAAGTTTTTATATTCAAACTCTCAGTAAAATAATTATTTATTCCAGGAATATAAGCGCTGCCGCCGGTTAAAATAATTTTCTCAACTATTTTACCTTTATTTTCCGGCTGCTTTAAGAAAAAATTAATCACATAACGAACTTCGTTTAATATTGGATCAAACATTTTTTTCAAATTAATTGGCGTTTCCTTTTGAAGTTCTGGTTTAGCTACCAAGTCACGTTTAAATTGCTCTGCCTGGGATACTTTGATATTAAGAACCTTTGCGATTTCTTTTGTAATATCAAGTCCGCCAATATTTACACTTCTGTCAAAATGAGGCACTCCCATATCTACTATGGTGATATCTGTACTGACTGCTCCGACGTCAACAACAGTAATCGTTGAAAGATCTTTTCCTATTAAAGCCCGAATCATAGCAAAACTTTCTGTTTCTAAACTTATTAACTCCAACCCAGCTTTTTTAAAAATTTCAACATACTTTTGAATTAAAGTTTTTGCTGCTGCTGTCATTATTACCTTCAAATTTATCTTTTCATCTTTTTTCTTTTTTAATTCTTCAACATTACCAATAATTTTCCAATCTAAAACCATTTCTGCCAGCGGCATGGGCATCACCTTTTCTGCTTCTTTTTCAACATGAGCAGTTATTTTGTCTTTTGAAGACAATTCTTTTGATGTAACATTGGGGATATTTAAAATTGAGCTAAAAACCAAAGGCGCAGGCAATGCCGTGTATGCCTGAGTGGAAGTAATGCCAGCGGTTTGAATAATCTTTTTTATAATATTTGCTGCTTCATCTGGCTGATCAATATAACTTTCCTTTTTCGCCTGTGTTGATCTCTCCAAATATCCGTAATTTTTCAATTTAGCCCGGTCGTTTTGATTTTCTAATTCAACAATTTTAATACTGGAGCCGCCAATATCAATTCCTAAAAATGATTGTGCTTTTTTATTGCCAAAAATTGCCATCGTATTGATAGTTATTTTTTAATTGCTGATTGTTATTGATATTATACCACAAAATTTTACAAAGCCCCAAAGTACGCACTTCTTAGCGTAGTTCCTCTACTGCTTCAGTGTAACTCACTCTCATTGGCGCTTCTGGCGATTCAGCAGGAAAACCAATTGGGATAAATAAAAATGGATATAAATTATCAGACATTTTCAGCAACTCGCTAACTTCCAGTTCATTAAATGCTCCCACTGGTACTGAGCTTAATCCTAAATCATGCGCCTGAAGCATCAAATTTTGAATGCTTAAACTGGCGTCAATAACACAGTACAAATCTCTTCCGCGTTCCCCGTATTTCCAGGCGCTTTTTTCTCTGTCTGCGCAGGCGACTACAACCAATGGCGCCTCCTGCAAGAAAGACTGTCTGGCGAATTCTGCCAGTTTAATTCTTATTTCATCTTTATAAACAAAATAAAACTTACGCGCCTGCAAATTACCCGCGCTTGGCGCCCAAATAATCGCTTCAATCAATTTTTCAATCATTTGCTTTGGAATGTCTTTGTCTTTCCATTTGCGTATACTTCTTCGATTTTTTATTGCTTCTGATAATTCCATATATTACTTCCTTCTATCTAAAGCTAAGTTGACCAGCATGTCAGCCTTTTTATTCTTCTCCCTTCGAATATGCTTAAATTCAATTTTGGCAAATTCATGCTGCAGATTCCACACCTTTATAAACTGCTCAGCCAAATCAGGATCTTTCACCTTATACTCCCCATTCATTTGCTTGACCACCAGTTCGCTGTCCAAATAACAAGTGACCTCTTCTGGCTTTAGATCTTTTACATAAGCTAAACCAGCCAGTACTGCCTGATATTCAGCCTGATTGTTTGTGGTTTCTCCGATGTAGCGGCTTATGCTTTTAATTTTTTTACCAGCTTTATCTTCAATATAAACTCCGATTGCTGCTGGTCCAGGATTTCCCCTGGAACCGCCGTCTGAATAGATATTTACTTTCATATGGTTATAGTTCTATTGTTTATACTTATTATTCAAAATCAACTTCTTCTGAAAATTCTATTTTTTTCATTAAAGTTCTTACATTATTAACAAGACCATTCAATTTTGCCCTTGTTATTTCAGTTTGTTTAATAACTGCATTTAATTCATCGTCATTTATATACCCTGCATCAAAACTAAGATAAAAATCGCTTTTAACTTCATTTAAACAACCTTGTGCAATTCCATAAAATCTTAAATTTTCTTTCAAAAAATGCCTTCCAAATCCCTCTGCAATATTTGCTGCGATTCCACGCGCACTTTCTCTTGTATGTTTTTTTATGTTATATTCCTCCGATTTTGGAAAATTTAAGGTTAATTTATAAACCATGTCACAGAGCTTTCTTGCCTCTTGCCAGGCTTCTAAGTCTTCTAACTTTTCAATTTTCATATTTAAATATTAATGCTTTAATTTTTCTATATTTAATCACAAACCATACAACTATATAACTATACAACTATGACTCACCCATTATATAATTAAAAAATATTTTCAAAATCATTTTATCAGTCAAAAATTCTATTGGTGCCCGGTTATCTGTCAAAATCATATCTTTTTGCCAATGACTGATCTCTTCTATATTAGCAAAATTTTTAGCATAAGCATGCAAGTCCTTATCAATCTCATCTAACTCAAATTCAAAATCCAAATCCACATCTGAAGCAAAGACCAAAAAGTTATAACTATTATCCATTGGCAAGACATAAACATTTTTAAAATTTTTCTTTACTGTCTGCTCCATCTTTTGCAGCAATTCTGACTGGTGCCCATCTGCGTTTATATTTATTGATAAAACGCCCCTTTGATTCAGCTTGCTTTTTGTCAAATGAAAAAACTCATCTGTAGTTACATGAAATGGAATAAAAAGCTGATTAGAATACGCATCTACAATTAAATAATCATATTTTTTCTCTGTCTTTTCTAAAAAAAACCTGCCATCCTGATTTATAACATTTATTTCTTTTTCATTCATGTCAAAATATTGCTGGGCTGCTTCAATTACTGTTTTATCAATCTCTACAAAATCGATATTTATCTTTGGCTGCCAAAAACTAACTAGCTGTTTAGCAGCAGTGCCGCCACCTCCGCCAATTATTAAAAAATCTTTTTTATAATCTTCTTGATGATTTATATATGGTAAAAAATTAAAATAGTCATAATAGCTATTGTCTGTTAAAAAATGGGGCCGGTTTAATTTAATATATGACTGAATACCAGAACCTTCGTTAAATAAAAGATAACGCCAACCTTCTTTATCAACCACCCGAACATACTGATACGGCGTTTCTTTTTCAAAAACCAAATTTTCATTATCAGTCAGCGGTTTATTTGCAAAAAAGATATATACAATGACTGGTAAAATCACGAGCAGTGATAATAATTTATACTTTGAAGGCAAGGTCAGGCCAGACAATAAAATCAACACAGCTGCGCTGATTAAAATCGTTTCCATGCTGCCTAAAAAAGGCACTGTAATAAATGTAGATAAAAATACGCCAAATATACTACCAATCGTAGCCCAGGCAAAAATCTGTCCGGCAACTTTTCCAGTATCTTTCACATCCTTATTCATAATTCTAATTACAAACGGCGAGCTCATTCCCAAAATAATAAGCGGCAAGGCCAGGATAAAAATGACAACCCAAAAGCAAATAAATGCGAATACAAAAAGTGAAGGAAATTCAAGAATGCTGATAACCATTTTTACCAAGGGTTTAAAAAATATTGGCAGCAATGTTAAAAAAATTGCGCAGATAAAAATTAATGAGGATAAAACCTGAATCCTTGGCTTTTTATCAGCTAATTTTCCTCCCCACCAATAACCTAATGCCAAGGCAATCATTACCACACCAATAATATTTCCCCAAACAAAAATTGAAGTCCCAAAATACGGAGCTAAAAGCCTGGAAGCAGTCAGCTCAATGGCCATGATGACTGCACCAGTGGTGAAAACGAAAAAATTGGCAAAATACTTATTCATTTATTTCTTAGTAATGTGTAATAAGTAATGGGTAATGAGTAATTTTTTATAACTGGCGATTGATAGATTTTATCAAACCATTTATTAACTTTCTGGTCTCATTAGCCTTTCCAAATAATCCAGAACATTCTTCAGACGTAATAAAATGTAAATCTCTGGACAATAATAAAAAGCTTTGTACTTCTGCATTTGATCCTCTGGCTTGATAATAAAATCTTGCCTTATCTTTATAATGGAAACGAGCAAAACCCTCCGCAATGTTTGCTGACACAGAACTGGCAGCTCTTCTTAATTGTCTCGTTAATCCAAAAAGCTCTTCTTTTGGAAAACCTGATGTTATATTATAAATATCCAAAGCTAATTCGTGTGCTTTTTGCCAAGCCTCTAAATCATCAAAATTATTTATATCTTTCTTCATAAATCTAATTTTTATTTACTCTTTACTCATTACCCATTACCCTTTACTCATTACCCATTACCCATTACCCATTACCCTTTACTCTTTACCGTTTACCTTCATATCCACAATCTTCACCTGCAAGTCAAACTTTCCATTCCATCGGGAATCGCTTACCTCTACTATAGCATCAATTCTGCTTCCAATCTGTATTTTATCAACAAATTTTGAGGCAATGCCAAAGCCGATCATTTTTATTAAATTCGGGCTTTGTCCGCGTACCATAAGGCGAAGATGGGTTTGGCTCTTGCCCACAGTATCAAAATTTACTATTTCAAAATCCTTAACTAAAAATCTCGGCCTTGGATTTCCTTCACCAAACGGCTCAAGTAATTCAATTTCCTTGCATAATTTTTCATTTAACACATCAGAATCGATTTCGGCATCAACATTAACCACTGGACTAATATCCAGACCTTCTAATTTTTTTAATGCATGCTCGTTTAATGTATTTTGAAAAACCTTTAAATACTTTTCCTCACTAATAGTAAAACCACAGGCCTGGGCATGGCCGCCAAAACGGCTCAAGTACTTTTCGACCTCAAACAAAGCTTCTGTAATATTAAAATGTGAAATACTTCTGCCTGACCCAACTATATTTTGCCCAACCTTGGTCATTACCATTGTTGGCATGTTTAATTCATCAGACAATTTACCAGCAACCAATCCAACCACTCCAGCAGTCCATTCCTGATGATAAGCAAAATATATTTTCGCATCTTTTTGATCCTTAATCTGCACTCTTGCTTCTCTTACAATGTGCTCTGTAATTTGCTGGCGTTCACCATTAATGCTGCCTAATATACTGGCCAAATGAACAGCCTCACTCTCTTCTGAGGTGGTTAATAAATCAAAAGCAATATTTGCATGTTTAAGCCTGCCAGCTGCATTGATCCTGGGAGCAATTATAAAGCCAATGGTTTGGGTGTCAATTTTTGTTAAATCAATACTGGTTTGGTCAAGTAATTCTTTTAGCCCCGATCTTCTGGTTTTTTGCAAAACAACCAAACCATATTTTACTAAGGTTCTGTTTTCACCAGTTAATGGTGCGATATCAGCGACAGTACCAATGGCAACTAAATCTAAAAGCCATTTTTTCAGCCCTTCTAAATTTCCAAAATAATCCAGATTTTCCTGATCTATATCAAACTGATTGTTTTTAATCTGATCATCAATTAAGGCGCAGGCTAATTTATAGGAAATACCAGCTCCTGCTAAAAATTTTTCAGGATATGTTTCGCTTTTTACTTTTGGATCTAAAATTGCATCTGCTTTTGGAACTTCAGGCGGCACTTCATGGTGATCAGTGATTATTACCTTAATTCCATATTCTTTTGCTTTTTCAACCTCTTCATTATTAGTAATTCCACAGTCAACTGTAATTATTAAATCAATATTATTTTTTTTAAACTTTTCAATTGTTTTTAGATTCATCCCATATCCGTCTTCTTCTCGATGAGGTAAAAACACCTCGACTTTTGCTCCAAATAACTTTAGTACTTCATAAATCACTGCTGATGCAGTAATGCCATCTGCGTCATAATCACCGTGAACAACAATTTTGCTCTGATTTAAAATTGCCTGAACAATTATTTTGATCGCCTTATCCATATCCTTAAATAAAAAAGGATCATGAATATCTTTTTCATAATCACAGCGTAAAAAATTCTCAATATCCTCTTGAGTTTTTATTTCCCTGTTGTATAATAACTGTAGGGCAATTTCAGATATATTTGTATTTTTGTTTGCTTCAATGAAGTCTTTTGGCGCCTTTTGTGCCACTTTCCACTTTTTATCCATAAATTTCATGACTTAGGATTCAAGATTCAGGATTCAGAATCCATGTACTAATCATTTTACTATGAATCAAAGACAAAAACAACGCCTAGTTTGGGCAATAGTTATCGTAATAATTATGCTGTCACTTGTAATGTGGACAGTTGCGCCGGCTTTTTATTAAAAATGATGTCACGTATAAGTAAATTATTGCTTGTATGGACAGAATATTATTCAGTCCATACAAAATGACATCATTTTTTTATTTGCTTTTTTTTAGCAATTGACAAAAAGAAGAATCATCTATACAATCCTATAAATCCCTGGCCGTTATGGCAGGTCGTCCGCCTCTGGCGGGTATGGGTGTTTTGTGCTTGCACTGCTTTAAGCACAGTTCTTTTCATGGAGGTGTCGTTATGACAATCCAACTGATTCCAGCAACCTATCCAATCAGAAAAGGACCTGGAAAATGGGACTTCATTTTAGAAGGTGTTGCCAATAAAAAGATACTTTATTTTTCTTTGGAGCGTACCTTTTCATGCACTAAATTCCTAAAGGTCGAGGTATATCTTCTTGGTACAATATACCGATCTGAAAACGAATGGTTTATTTATGGAAGGTTAACACCAAAATGTAAAAAAATTGTCTTAAGTAAATTTGGATTCGATTCAGCAAATACAAATTGGGATGGTCTCTTTACTGGACAATACTCTTTATTGTCAAATCATGGAAGCTTTTCATTCTATTTCCCTCCAATTGATCCATTCATTGAACATGTAGAAACTGGGCAATTCAATATGCCCAGAGAAATCCGTGAGATGGTTGAAACTGGACACATAGTTCAAAAACAAGGTAATGGAATAACAGATCAACAAATGGGTGCAATAAAAGGGTTCATTGCAGATGCTCAGGATGGTACTAACTTTGCAAAAAGATTAATGACTTGGATGCTTAATCAATCGCATAACATGTCCTATGCTGTGGTAATTGAATTTGATAAAAATGATCCTCTTGGGAAAAATGTTTTAGCCAGCTGGCATGAGATGGTAAGCTCTAACGGCGAAACTCATTTAGCTACTTTCATTCAGGCAATTAGAGCCTCCCTAAGATTCACTGCACACAATTTTGGTAATGAAGACGGTAATACGATCATCTATCTTTCACAAAAGATGTATGATGCTCAAGGTGCTCGGAAATTTGTTTTTGGAAAAGATATAGACGGAGAAACAATTGATAAAGTAGAACTTCAACAATAACAATAAAAACCCACTCAAATGTGGGCTTTTTTATTAATATTTTCAGGATTATTCCTATCCAAATGCCATTTACATGAATTATCTTTTATATATTGCCGAATTCGTGCCAAATCATCTTCATCCCTTATTATATGGTCATGGAATGATCGTTGCCATTGAAAATCATAATCTTTCAAATATTTTCTTATACAAATCGTACTTTCTCTTTTTGATGATTTTATTATATTTGATAATAATCCATAAGATGGTTTTTCATCAATGAGGTCGGTATTTAATTTATTTGTATTGGCCGTAGGGACAGAATAGTATTCTGTCCCTACCCTCCCGACATCATTGATAATAATTATTGCATGCAAATGATTTGGCATTATAATAAATTTATCAATACAAACATTTTTATAATATTCTGGTATTTGATTCCAATATTTAAATACAATCTCTCCATATTCATTCATATTCATTTTTTCATCTTTTATCTCACCGAAAAATTCTGTACCATCTTTCGTACAAATCGTTACAAAATAATACCCAGGTTGAGAATAATCATACCTGGGCATTCTATTTAATTTTCGATCAAATTTTAATATCATATCACCGCTTCAAAACCGCAATAAACGCCTCTGGCGGAATATTCACCTTTCCTTTACCCATTTCCATCATCTTTTTCTTTCCCTTTTTCTGCTTTTCTAAAAGCTTTTGCCGTCTGGTCCAGTCACCGCCATACAATTTGGCAGTCACATCTTTTCGCATTGCAGAAATTCTTTCTCCAGCAATAATTTTACCACCTACTGCTGCCTGCAATTTTATCACAAACATCTGACGCGGTATAACGTCTTTTAAAGCTTTAACTATCTTTTTACCAACCCGAAACGATTCGTCTTTATATACAATGGTTGAAAAGGCATCAACTTTTTCTTCAGCCACCAATACATCAAGCTTAACCACATCTGTTGGCTCATATTTTTCAAAATCATAATTTAATGACGCATATCCTGAACTAACTGTTTTTAATTGATCATAAAAGTCCACAATCACCTTTGCTAAGGGCATTTGATAATGCAAAATTGTCATTTCATCATCAACATATTCCGTATTCAAATACTCTCCCCTTTTATCTGTAACCAATTCCATTACATTACCAATATAATCTTTTGGGCAGACAATATCTACTTTCATAATCGGTTCTTCAATTCGCTCATACACAGTTGGATCAGGCAAATCATTTGGATTATTTATTATATATTCCCTGTCAGAAATCATTTGTTCTGGCTTTACTTCTTTTGGAATCTTAGCATTCTCTTTTAAAACAACTTTAAATGCAACACTTGGTACAGTGACAATAATATCCAAATCAAACTCTCGCCTTAATCTTTCCTGAAATATTTCTAAATGTAAAAGGCCTAAAAACCCACATCTAAATCCCAATCCCAGAACTGGTGAAGTTTCAGGTTCATAAACTAAAGCAGCATCATTTAATTTTAATTTATAAATGGCATCCCGCAAATCATTAAAATCAGAACCTTCTTTACAAAATATTCCAGCATAAACCATTGGCTTCACTTCCTGATAGCCTGGCAATGGCTTATCAGCAGGATTTTTTGCTAAAGTAATGGTATCACCTACTTTACAAAGCTCAAGGTCTTTCAGTCCTGTAATAATATATCCAATATCCCCAGCTTTTAATTCATCAATTGAATTCATATCAGGCTTTAACACGCCAACATCAAGAGATTCACTCTTTTTATTTGGCGCCATAAATAAAATTTCGTCATTTTTAGAAATCTTACCATTTACAATTCTGCAATAAGCCACCACCCCTTTATATTCATCATAAAAAGAATCAAAAATCAAAGCCTGTAAATTTTCATCAACATTTCCCTTTGGCCTGCCGGCCGTAGCTTTAGCGAAGGCCGGAGCAGGGACTTTTTCAACCACTTTATCCAAAACAGCCTCAACACCCTTCCCTGTCTTTGCTGAAACTGCCAATATTTCATCTTCATTACAGCCAAGCAAATTTACAATTTCGTTCTTTACTTTTTCAACATTGGCTGCAGGCAAATCGATTTTATTTAATACTGGAATAATTTCCAAATCAGCATCCAATGCTAAATATAAGTTACTCAATGTCTGCGCCTGAACACCCTGAGTTGCATCTACTAATAAAATAGCACCTTCAACTGCTGCTAAGGATCTCGAAACTTCATAAGTAAAATCAACATGACCAGGCGTGTCAATAAGATTTAGAATATATTCTTTATACTTCATTTGTGCTGGCTGCAATTTAATAGTAATCCCCCGCTCCCTTTCAAGCTCCATTGTATCTAAAAGCTGTTCTTTCATTTTCCGTTTTTCAACAGTTCCGGTTAATTCCAAAAGTCGATCAGCAAGAGTTGATTTCCCATGATCTATATGAGCGATAATGCAAAAATTGCGAATCTTTTCCATAAATTAATTATACTTGTCGTCCGAAGCCTTATGCGAAGGACGACAAAAGCTTCTAATATTTTTCATAAACGATAATATCTAATCATCTTTCCCTTCCTTCAGCCCTCCTTTGCCTTCTTAAGCCTTATCAAGACTTCTTAAGCCCTCTTAATAAGGAAAGATTGTGTAAATTTTAACATAAATTCCTACAGAAAACAAGGATACAAAAAAGCACTCAGTGGAGTGCGTTAACAATTAATACAACTAATAATCCTCCTCGATGCGCTTGATTGCTACTTCGAGCATTTCATTGCCTTGATGCATTTTAGGCGTACACATGGATTTGAGTCTTTGAAGTCCCCGCATTACCTTTGCTTTAGATCTTTTTGGAATAAACATTCTTCCTAATGCAATGAGTAAAAGTCTCACATCAGAAAACTGTTGCGTCAACTTTGTCTTTGGGCCGACCTCACTGATATCCCTAGCACGTTGCAGCTCATACTTCAACATGTCAAGAATAACCACATGTGCCGGCGGCTTTCGCTTTTTGTCCCTCATGCCGCACATCCTTTCACCGTCTTAGCAATAATTATTTATATCAAACCATTTTCAGATTGTCAAGGATAAAAACCGCCCAGGATTTTTCCTAGGCGGATTAGTAAATACATGAATATTCAAGTCAGATTTTTTCGAATGTAAGACACTTTTTAAAGCGATCGCGAAATTCACCATGCCATGCATACCCCACATTGACCGATAATCCTTCATCTCTACATAAATCCTTAAGCCATTGAATCAGCCCCAGTGGAGCTCCATCTAATACACCTCCTGAACATAGCCTTCTACCCGCAGTATCAGCTAAGAATTTATAAAGACCTATTTCCAAAGAAACAACTATTTTCTCTCCTGAGGCTTCCCGAACTCTCTGGACTATTGTTTCTAATATTTCTGCAAAAGTTTTATCAATCATGGATGCCCCATTGATTTCTATTACTTCTGCTTCCATGCCGCACCTCCTTTCGTTTGGTTTGTGAGATACTTATTTATATCAAATAATATTAGCTTGTCAAATCTTTTGCGTTTTCACTAATACAATTGTCAAATTTTGCGTTTTTGCGTTTAAAAAACCGCCCAGGATTCTTTCCAAGCAAGTTAATTTTTCATCATATTCCTAGCAATTATCAAAGTCATCAAAATCAGTTGGGTATCGGTTAGCATATTTCTGCCACTCTTTTTTTAGAACCCATCTCCTGTTTCCCGCATAGGCACATCGGCTGCAAATATGATCACACATGCCCCCTCTCCACTTAGACGACGCAAAACAATCAAAAATCTGAATCATTTCTTCCCTTTGCTGACTACTACTCATAACACACATCCTTTCCGCTGCCTTGGAGATATTTATTTATATCAAACCATTTTCAGGGTGTCAAGAATACAAAAAGCACTCAATGGAGTGCTTGAATTATAGATTAACACTTTTTTTTAACAGAATAGATCTAATTCGCAATCCAAGGGCCATGCCCAAGACAATCCCGGCTACTGGCAGGATGATGCCAATTGCTAAATGTGCTCCCATATTAATTGCCGCCCTGCAGGCGACCAATCCGATCAGCATGCCAGCCGCAGTGCTTAGAGTAATAATAAGCGGCACTCCCGCTTGCAACCTATCTGCTGAATTATTTTTTTCTGAAATCTGAGAGATCTTGCTCCAAACCCAAAAGCTAAAAATGAAGCCAACCGAGCCGAAGGCAAGCGGCACAAAATCAAATGCCTCTTGAGCTGAAATCAATCTCCCTGCTGCATAGAAACCAAATGTTATTATAAAAGCAATAACCAGGCAGACAAATTCAAGTATTAAATTGACTTTTTTTGTCATCCCAACCTCCTTTCGCCGTATTAGCGATACTTATTTATATCAAACTATTTTCAGTCTGTCAAGAATCAAAAACCGCTCAGGATATTTCCTAAACGGATTGGCTAAATGGATCAAATGTTTGATTTGTCCTAGCTCTAGATAAGCTAATTAAGAGAATACTAACTCCTGAAATAAACCAGACAACGGCGAAGATTATTCCCGTTATAGCCAGCTTTACTCCCAACTCTCCACTAAAATAATGACCAGAAATGATTAATGAAAGCCATGCTATAAAAAGAGCTATCCAGCATAAGGCAATCTTACTTTCAATTCTCATGTCACACCTCCTTTCGCTACTTTAGCGACATTTCTTTATATCAAACCATTTTTATGTTGTCAAGCCGTTTAAAATTGATCATATAACCTAAACCTGCTAAAATTCAAGTGAAGTTTAGTATCAAATCAATATGACAAAAAACTCAAAAGAGACATCTGACTTTTATATTCGATTGTTAAAATTTTGTGAAAAATATAAAGATGGATTTACGTATGATACGATCATGAAAAATGACGATTTTATGTTAACTAAGTGGGAAGAGGATTTAGTAAAAATGTATCTCGACAACGCAAACAGCAATAAAGAAAAACAAAGAGTAGGCAAATATTCAAATTATGATACTCCATTCTATTGTATAAAATCAGATCCATATTTTTATAGTGAAAAAACTAAATATATTATAAGCTATGATTCAAAATTCAAATATCTTGATTACCTTGAATTAAAAGAAGCTAGAGAATTTTCAAAAAAAGCAAACAAACATGCAATCAAAGCAATTATTATTGCAAAATATACTTTGTATATTACAATCGTAACATTATCATTATCAATATTTTTTTCTTTCTGGCAAATTGTCAAGCCTGTAAGAATAGACAACATTCAGTTCCAGGAAATGAAAAACTTCATCTCAAACCAAATTGATTATAATAATAGATCTTATGAAAAAAAATATAAAAATTAAAAAAAAGCTAACAGAGACACTATTAACTATTCTTGCAATTATTATCATGCTCATAATCGTAATACTATGTTGGTTTGTGATAGCATGGCTTTATCCAGATGAATGGTTTGCTGAAATTCCAAGGTTCTTGATAGATCTTTTTTCTGAACGTTTTTAAATAAAATAACAAAAAAACCAAGCATTATCAGCTGCCTGATCCTTTGCCCAAAGCCTTACGTAATAATACTACAGATAATGATAAATTTTTAACGTGGTTTTCTCCACGAAAATCACTATCAGCTCCTGCTGATACAAGAGTTTTTCATATTCGCTGCTACTTTCCTCCTTTAGGTGAGGAATATTTTGTCCCCGATGCTAGCAGCCTCATTGAAACGATGGTTTTAAAGTGTTTATAACGCAGCCACTCACTGCGACATAGTTCTAAAAAAAGTTACGCGCCAGGGACATTCAATATTGCTTTCATATAATTGAAAGTTAATTATAAATGCCCCAAAGGGACAAGTATATTTTACTATAAATATTTCATTTGTCAATCAATAATAACTCCAAAATATGAAAAAGTTTAAAGTAATATCTCACCAATTAGAAAAATCAAAAAAATGGATACCAGCTGGTACTCTCTTTAATTATTTGAATAATGGCAGTAAAATTGATGTTCAAGAAGTAGGTTTTCCAAAAAATGAATTTGGAACCAAAAAAGACGCAGATGATTTTTTCAGAAAATACTATATTAATAAGGGTTTTACTGAAAAATAAAAAATATGCCAGGAAAAAAAACAATCGACGTATGGACAGACCTAACTCCAAATGTATTAAAAATCCCAGGCGAAGAAGAAAATTATAAAGAGTTCATAATACAAGAATTTAAGAAAAATATTGATGATATTATAAAAAGAACAAAAGAACTCCCCGCTATAATGACACATCCTGGGAGATATTCTAATATACTACTTGAGACGAGACAGCTTTATATAGAAGGAAAGTTTTATTCTTGTGTTGTTATGTGCGGAATAACCGCAGAAAGGATTGCCCAAGACCTTTTGAGAGTTACAATACTATTTAGGAAAGGTAAAATGGGTCTCCCCCCCACAGCAGAACAAGGAAAGCAATTAGAACAAATCCCCTTAGAAACAGTTAGAGAACTATTAATTGCAACTAAAGTGATTGAAAACGATCTTAAGAGTCAATTTACAAAAATTGCAAAACTACGAAACAAGTATGCTCATGGCCGTGGAAGAAATCCTCACAAGGATGCTATAAAAGCTATATCAAGCTTGCATCAAGTTATTGAAGGCACAGTATCTGTATTTAAACGTTTTGACATAAAAAATGGTAAATTTGTACCAAAGACCAAAACGCAAAATAAAAGCAGCGCATCCAAATCATAAGTGAAATAAAATACTCATATGAAAAAAATAATCACTTTCCCCATAATAATTCTCTCTCTACTAACCCTTTCAGGCTGCGCAGAATCAGAACAGACTCTTAAAAAAAAATGCAGTGAATATATCAATATTGCACAAAACAGGATTGAGGAAATGAATGCAGAAAATGATAGCAAAGCAACATACTCATTTTTCGGAACATACTATAGTAAAAAAAGAAAAAGCTGTATAACAAAATACAAGGAATATTCTTTAATTGATGATCCATCTATTGATGAAGCTGGTATGAGAGAAAGGACAAATTACTACGATGAATTCACTGGCGAAGAATTAGTAAGCTATCCACAAAATTTAGAGCAAAGCAGAATAGAATTTGAGGAAAGGCTTGAATTAATAAAGTAAAAATCAATTATTCATATAAGGACTATGACAAAACAAGAAAAGAGTCCTTGGGCAAAAGAATCTCCATTTGAACAAAGAAAAAAAGAGCTGGAAGCGCAGGGCTTTACCCTTGTTACTCAAGAACCACTGACTAAATTCAAATTTACTAAAGGCGCGCGATTTGTTGCAATTCCATTTCGCACAAAAGAAGAAATTATAAAAGAATACATTGATAAATATAAAGATGAGGTTGATATAGTAGTTAAATTGGTTGATGTTGAAGGGCTGGACCAAAATCAAAAAGCAGTTTATGTTTTTATTAAACCTAAAAATAAAAAAATATGAAAAAAACAATTTTATTCTTATTTATCAGTATCATATTATTATCTGGTTGTTCTTTGCAATCATCTGAAAAAGAGGGATGGCTTTGCGATAATTCCTCATGCAACTTTTGCGTGCAAAGAGGCGGAAAAATATTCGCCCATTCCTTCAGCAGTAATTGCGAATTTAAAGCTAAAGACGCTGGCAAAGCCTGCACCTATAATGATGAATGCACTAAAAAACTGTGCCTGTACCCTGATAAAAATTCCACTCGCGGCAGCTGCGCTGATTACAATAGCATTGAAGGCGAAAAGTGTACCCGAAAAAGAGGCGAGGCGGTAAAATGTTATATAATAATTTCTTATTATAAAGAATATTTTTCCTCTTAAATAATTTATGAATATAGCTCAAAAATAAAAAATATATGAACAACAACAATGACGAATGCTGCCCGAAATTTCATCCAGAACGCTGGGATGAAAAAACATTCAACTGGAAAAACAAACTTTTTATAAAAGAATCAGTGCCAACACTATTTCACATGCCCTTTCCACCAATGATTGGTAAAAGATTAACCAAAATGACCAAGTTGGCTGAAGATGCAAAAAAGATGGATGAAAACCTAGAAAACACTTTAGTATTATTCACTGATCCATCTCCATTTAAATCTGAAATTTACCTTTCTGTCACTGGCAATGTGCCTGAAGCAAATAACACTGCTCTTTCTGGTACATTTATTGCAAAAGTTTTTGATGGCCCATACAATTCTGTGCCAAAGCATATTAAAGTTATGGATGAATATTTAGCTAAGCAAAATAAAAAAGCAAAAAAATATTATGTTCATTATGCATATTGTCCAGGATGCGCTAAAAAATTTGGGCATAATCATATGATTTTATTTGCGCTGGTTTAAATTTTTATGAATATTATCCAAGAAATTAAAAATTTTGTTAAAACTGAATGTAAAAAACCGGAAAGTACTTATGGGTATGATGCTTTCATTTATCATTTTATACCAATGGCTAAATATTCAGAAAAACTCACAGACGAGTTAGGAGGTGATAAAGAAATTGTTTTATTAGCTGCCTGGCTGCATGACATTGGATCAATCAGACATGGCCGAAAAGATCATCATCTTACTGGCGCAAAGATTGCAGAACAAAAATTAAAAGACCTTGAATATCCTGCTGAAAAAATTGAATTAATAAAAAGATGCATCCTGCACCATCGCGGATCTCAACATAGCACTAGAGAAAGCATTGAAGAAAAAATTATTGCTGAAGCTGATACACTGGCCTGCTTTGATGATATCCCCGGAATTTTTCAGGCAGCTTTTTGCTGGGAAGGACATAAATCAAGGGAGTCTGCAAAAATTGCTGTTAAAGAAAAATTGGAGCGCAAGTGGAATCAATTGCATTTTGAACAATCAAAAAAAATGATCAAACCAAAATATGAAGCAATAATGCTGCTGCTTGAATGAAAATTTAATTTTATGAATAAAGAACAACCCCAAGTAAATCCTGAGGAATTAATGAAATCAATTGATGAATTCACAGAAGCAATGAAAAAGCAGCTTAAAAAGATTGATGAAAAAGAAGCTTATTTTGAAAAACGGCGAAAACCTCTTCCGGAAAAACTTTATCATGTAACCACGCGGCAAAACGCGCAGCAAATATTGAAAGAAGGCCTTGATCCGTCCAAATTAATACTTGAAGACCGGGAAGTTGTCTCCTTATCAGATGACATTGATTTTGCAATGGGCGTAGCTGAAGAAACGCAAAAAGCAAAAAAAGGCAATCTGGTTGTTTTAGAAATAGACACACAATATCTTACACCTTCCCGCACCCACAACTATTTGATGAAAGCTGACCCAAACAATCCTGATCCTTTTGAAGCAGCTGAAATCCATGAAGTGCATTATGAGTCATCTATTCCGCCTGATGCGATGAAACTAATTTCTGAAAAAAATAAAAAATAAACAATACCTATGAAATCAACAAAATCTAAAATCATTCTAACGGTAATTATTACTGCAATCATTACTGGTGGCGGAGTTTATTATTGGCAAAAAACGCAGCAGCCTGCTGACACTATGCCATTGACAGAATATACTGATCTTGAAAACTGGATTGAATATAAAAGCAACAAAGGCTTTAGCTTTAAACACCCGCAAGATTATGGAGTAAATGAAACAGCAGATCCAGAGAATCCTCAAAAAACAATTGTCCATATTGTAAAAACAGACGAAACTGGTGAATTTGTTCAGGACGTAACCCCTTCACTTCAAATAAATGTTTCTCAAAACGCAGTAAGTTTTGCATTATGGGAAGGAATGCCTTGGGAAGGATTTCCTAAGATTGTTGAGACTTTTAGGAATGAATAAAAAAACCTTCTCATTGTTTTGAGAAGGCCTACAAAAAGCTTTAAGCCACTTTATTGAAGAGATATTTCAACAGGTTTTTTATGCCAGTTAATATACTCACCCTCTTTTGTTATCAGCCTATTTTTCGCTTCGAAAACAACATCTGACCAGTTGTCAGGGCTATTAATTCCACAAACAAAGGCATGGATACCTTCAGAGCATCCTTCTGGCTGCCCACTTTGATCATTTGCACCCCACATTTGGGCATTCCGATCAGTTCTGAATCCATAAATAGATGTTTCAAAATAGTAAATAAATGTACCATCGCTCTCATCAAATGCAACCATTATGCCTGGAGCAATTTCCTTGAGCTCCCGTATTTGGCAGCCCTCATTAGCCAACACAGGCAAATGTTTGTGGATTTCCTGTAACAGCTCATCTCGTGTCATGGCTTATCCTCCATTGTTGATTTCCATTGTTTAAGCTATCTTACCAAAGACCACCATTATTTGTCAATTATAAATCAATAATTATGGATATCAAACACGTAGAAAAAGCAATCAAACAATCCTGGGATAAAGACACATGCTATCCAAAACTGGCTGATCAATGGACTGCTGAAAATCCCGCACTCGGCCAGTGCGCCGTCACTGCTTTAATTATTCAGCATTATTTTAATGGTGAAATATTGTATTGTGAGCATACAAACCATTATTGGAATAAACTGCCAGATGGAAAAAAAATTGATTTAACAAAAATGCAATTTGCAAAAGATACAAAAATTTGCCAAGATAAAATTAAATCAAGAGATGAAATTCTAAACAGCCAATCAGCAATTCAAGCAAAAACTGCTCAAAGATATCAATTATTAAAACAGCGAATTGAACAAAAGTTTCAAAAGTAATTTATGGTCAATATAAAAGATGAAATATATCCGGATGAAATGCTTGAGGAATATGATTTAGTGCTTGAAGCTTATCCTCAAATTTCAAAATTGAAAAAAAAGGCAGCAGAAATTGTAAATAATCATATTGCTCAGGAAAAAGATTTACAAATAATTGATATTGGCAGCGGGACTGGTGAAGAATTAAGGTATATATTAGAAAAAAACCAATCGATTACGATATTTGCAGTTGATAATGATAAGAGAATGATAAAAAGACTAAAAAAAAATTTAAAACAATATATTAAAAGTAAAAATGTAATACCAGTCTGTGAAGACATATTTAAATATATAAAAACCTTGGAATCCTCAAGCTTTACTGCAGTCACCTCTTTTTGGACAATTCACAATTTCACTAAAACTGAACGCAAAGAATTATTAAAAAAAATTTATAGAATTTTAAAATCAAATGGAATTTTTGTTAATATGGATAAATATGTTTATGATGATCCTGAGAAAGAACAAAAATCATTTGATGAAGCTGTTTCCAGATTAAAATCAATTTCAAATAAAAAAGTGGCAGAAACAGCAATAAAACATGAGCAAGAAGACCGTCATCCAGATATTATTATGAAAGAAAATGAATCTGCTGCTGAAATGAAAAAAATTGGATTTAAAAATATTAAATTCCATGATAGAATTGCCAGAGAAACAATAATGTCTTGTTTAAAATAAATAACATAGAAAAATATGGATCAACCTCTAAATCAAAAACCAGACAATTCAGATCCAAAAGAGCTTGTCTTTGGCAGCTTAGGCGGACTGCCAAAAATCGTTCAGCGCATTATAGATAAAAATCAAAATAATATTCCAGATGTGATTGAAAATATTGATGTAAAAAAACTAAAGATAAATGGCAAGAGCTTTAACAACTGGAATGAAGTTGTTGCAGAATTTAAAAAGATAAAAAGTTCTTCAGTCAAGGGCCAACCATTAGATATACAATTAAATGGAAACAAAATAGATCAGAAAAAGCCGCCTCTTGTTACAATTGGCAAAAATCGCCAAAAGCCAGACAGTCCATCGCAGCCTTTTCTAAATGACAAGCCAAAACCTATCAAAGTCGGTGGTAGTTTCACGTTTATAAAAATCCTGCTTGCCCTTGCAGCCATTGTTGCAATAATTTATTACATTTATAAACTAGCTTCATAAATAATCAATAAACTTTATGAAAAAAATAATTCCAATCCTAATTATTTGCCTGGCATTTGTAATTACCGGCTGCAAACAACAAACAAAACCAGTTGATACTATTCAACAAGAAGAGACACAAAAAGAAAGCGTTTTTAATAATACTCACTTTAGTTTTACTTTGCCTGCACCACATATTGCAGAAAGCGGCTTGGTCAAGGCAAAAGATGGCCAATCATTTAATCAAATTGTTTATCAGATTACTCCAAGAGCAAAGAAAGATCAGGCTCAATTACTCCAGTGGGAAAAAGATAATATTCAAATGCTTTGCAAAGACACTGATGCCTGCGGTGAAATAATTTCTTCAGAAAATGTTACTCTGAATAAACTTGACGGTATCAAATTCACTATTCAATACAAAGGCAGAGCAATTGACGATCCTGAGGGCTTTGTCAATGAATTTCACTATTCATTTTCAGATGATGAAAATCATTTACGATTCTGGTCCAGCGCAGCTGACACTGAAGATACAGAGACTATAGAAAAACAATTTGACACAATCATGAGCTCAATTAAATTTAAATAAAAATATGACAGAAGAAAAATTTATTCCAAAAGACAGGGAGCTTGGCAGTCCTAATGAAGAAATGGCAAGTCAGCTTATGTATAAAGCTGCGTACAAATCTGCCAAAGAAACAGGGATTATTTCTGAAGACACCAGCTTAGAAGATTTTATGAACATGCCAATGGGTGAAGTTTTTGAGAAGCTAAAGGAAAAAGGCGTTGATAAATTTGAAATCCAATTATAATAAAAGCGGCCGCCAGGCCGTTTTTTTATTTTTTAAAATAAAAAACCGCCCAGAAATTTTTCCTAAGCGGGTTGTCTATAATTTACTTTAAGAGAGTCATGCACGATTAAGGAGTTCGCTTAGATGATTTTAGCCTTTTCATAAAAATAATTCCTTTTTTTGTAAGCCCATACTTCTCACCATCAGATGTATCGACCTTTTGCATATAACCCCTCCTATCAGTATTAAATGCAATTAAGGCAGGGACTATTTCTTTTCTCATACTTTCTTTACTAACACAAACAAACCCTTCAAATTTTGTCGCAATTTCTTCTATTGTTCTAGCTTGTTCACAAATGAAAATCATTGCATCTTCCATAGTGAGCCTATCAATCTCATCAGGTTTACCTAATTTAATCTTTTCCAATTCATCACGTCCAGCTTGTGTAAGCTCAAATCTCTCACCTTCAGATATGACAACCTTTTGTATATACCCTCCACGAATCCTATCTTCGATTAGTAATTGGGCAGCTTTTTTACCATCAGTAAGATGCTTTTTTAACTCTGTTACAATTTCATCTATTGTCTTAGCCTGCTCACAAAATACAATCAATAGGTCTAGAAAATTGACGCTCATTTCACACCCCCTTTTTGGGCATTGGCAATATGTATTTATATCAAACTAAATTTTGTCTGTCAAGGATTAAATCTTTTGCGTTTTTGCCTGCCAGCCATAACTTTATGTGAAGGCTGGCGTTAATAAAAAACCGCCCAGACTTTGAGTCGAGCAGTTATGAGAAAAGAAAATTAGAGCATATTACTCGTCCCGAGGTGGCAGCTTTCTGCCAGCTTCGAGGATTATGTTGCCCACTTCACGAAACCATGCGAAAAGGTCATCCACAAATGGTGACTCTAGCCCAATTGTTTCCATTAACTTAAAAATTGCCTCTACAGATCCTATAGCTGAAGGAGGCACAGCACAGCTGGAAATCAATTCGAATTCACCGTCTTTACAAAAATCTCTTGGATCTACTTCAGTGAAATCAACCTCAAATTCACCCTCATCCTTAATAATAACAATATACCACTTCTGCATTCTATGTCCTCCTTGCTGGTCGTAGAATTGCGATATTTATTTATATCAAATCATTCCTAACCTGTCAATAACAAAAAACCGCCAGGCTTTGAGCCAAGCGATTATTATAGAATAAGGCTGCTTCTACGCAGCTTTTTCTTTTTCCTGCTCCAGTTTTTTGATCAGGTTTCTCAACCCCCTGGCAATCAGGCTGGTGTTGGCAATACTAACACATTGCTTAAGACTACTGATGACTTGCCCACGAAGTTCATCAGGAATAATCATTTTTTTCATCAAATTTATAAATATCTCAACTCTTTTCCATTGCTCCATCACAGATAAAACATCCTTATGTCCTGACTGATGGATAAATTCACCAAGCATATCAATAATAAGTTCAATGTTAAACTTTAATGCATGCGCTGTAGCTTTTTCACTTTCATTCATATCACACCTCCTTTTTGGGCACTGGCAATATGTATTTATATCAAACCATTTACTTTTTGTCAACAATTAAAATACCGCCTAACTTTGAATCAGACGGTTTTTAAACCCTACCAAGGGCCTTTTCTTTTAGAGCATCATGCTCTGGCATCAATTGCTCAATTGCAGCATTAACTTTATCAAGATTACCCAAGGCTAAAACGCAGGCAATGCCTCCGTAATAATGCCAGTCCACTGGCTGGCCAGACAGCTTTGCAACCTTTTTTACCCAGGCTTCCATTTCATCTGATGAAAGACTGTGTGTTTCAAAAACAAGAGTGCCCTTTTTGAAAATTTTTGGCTTACATGGAAGCAGTTCAGCCATTGACTGCTTCCTCTTGCTCTTCAATATACTTTGTCATTACAACCTGCATTAATATCACAGTCAAAGGCTCTTTAGCTTCATCAGACACATCGATAACAAACTCATCTCCATGCCTAAAATCAAGTCTGGGTGAAGAACGATAACTTAAAATGTGTCCTAATTCCCGATCTGCTCTATGCACTGTTCCAAAGCCGCTAATAGCGATTATTATTAAAGAACTTTTTTCAAATCTTTTTATCACATCTGAGCTCTGTCCTGGCTGGACAGTAATTTTGTAAATATCTTTAATCTCCTCAAAACCTTCTATTTGCATTTTTTCCTCCTTTCAGTCTGATTGACTGGTAAGATTAAATTAACATTAATGAAATTTTATGTAAAGTTTTTTAAAATAAAAACGAACCTCAGAAAATTTTCCAAGGCTCACAATTTTTTTTTACCAATCATCATCCCAACTATCAGGGCCACCATAGCATCCGGGTTCTTCACAACCTTCATCATCAGTACTACCATGCGGACACATGCCCAAATCATCATTGCAAAATCCTTCTTCATGTGATTCCTCGCAATGATCGCAAATATAACCCTGAAGATCATCATTATAAACTGTATGTTTTGTAAGCACAAACTCTTCTAAGCATAATACACAATGCACTATTTCCGCTTCTGCTTTTTGACCCATTGTCCCCTCCTATGGTTCGGGCCAGCGTTTACTCTCGCCAATGATAACATATTGTTTTATTCCTGTCAAATATAGCATTTTGCTTTTTATTTATGCATAAAAATGTTAAAATTTAAATACGTCTAAATTAAAATTTATATGAATAAAAAACTACTTATCATTCCCTTATTCTTACTTTTCTTTTTAACTGGCTGCTCTTTTTCTAAAGAGACACAAAATTTAGATTCTCCAGCAATACCAGAAATAAGTCCGGCAACCTCAGACCAGCCAATTGACCGTCAAAGCCAGGAAATGTTTGATATTTTACATGAACTGGCGCCTGAACTAACTGAATTAGCAAAACAAATTGAGGAGAAAAGCAATGGTCAGGCGCATTTAGTAATGTATATTGAAAGAGAACTGAACTATATTTCCGAAGATGAATATGAAAGAGATTATTACAGAATTTATGTTGGAGAAAGCCATCCAACACATCAGGTGAATCTTCACCGGTTTTTAATTTACAAAAATCTGCATTTGAAAAAAGTATTGCATGTTGATCCGATTACTTTGGAGCCGGAAACTTTGGAGGAATGGAGAGGAAAAAAATAGTCAGAACCGCTGATTACGCTGATTAAATGATTTCACAGATTACATTATGACAAATAAAACATACAAATACTCAGATATTACGGAAAAAATTATTGGAGCAGGAATGCAAGTACATAGCACGCTCGGAAACGGTTTCCAGGAAGTAATCTATCAAAGAGCACTTGCTATTGAATTAACAGATAATGATCTAGCCTTTACAAGAGAAGAAGAAATACAGGTCCATTATAAAGGAATACAAATTGGTAGACGGAGAGTTGACTTTTTTGTAGAGGATTGCGTATTAGTAGAGATTAAAGCATTAACCAAACTGGAAGATGTTCACTTGGCTCAAGCAATAAATTATTTAGAAGCATTTAATTTAGAGGTAGGATTACTAATAAATTTTGGAGCGAAAAGTTTAGAATTTAAGAGATTAATAAATAGTAAAATTAATCAACGCAATCATCAAATCTGATTAATCTGCGGTTCAGACAATATGAAAAAATTTCTAACATATATTATTGCCGGCGATGTTTTTCTAGTACTTTTTCTTTACTATATTTTTGTTCAAAAAAAATCCTGGGATAACCCATACATGCTGGCAATATTAGCAATATCTGTCTTATTATATTTACGAGGAATATATTTTTTAATAAAATGGAACAAAGAGCGCAAGCGCAGGTTAGAAGAAAATAACGTGCATAGCAACAAAGAAAACCAAGTATAAAAACTATTATAATTTAATATTCTCCTAATCCTCTTCAAACCTAGGGTTTTTTTATATGTAAAATTAGCAAAAATAAGCTTATTTTGCATAAAAAAGTTGACAAATCCTTGATTTACTGATATAATTATATATACCCTTTTTGAACCCAATACCTACCAAGGAGAAGGTAAAATGAACAGAATGAGAAGAGAAATTAATTATGAAAACAGGTTCAAAACTGATCCTCGAAAAACAAAGATTGCACTACTGAAAATCGTTGCTTTTTCTGTGGCAGTCAGCGCTCTGATTGCTCTAATTATGTTCACTATGAACTATTTCAAAGAGCAGGAAGAGCTTGCTCGTCAAAGAGCTGAAGCTGAGCGAATTGAAAAAGAACGTCAGGCAATGAAAAAAGCATTTACCATTATTGGTAAAACTTTGGTTGATGCAGCCAGACAGCAGATTGATTTTCACCAGCAAGTGCTGGCTGAATATTTTGATCTGCCTATTGGCCGCTATGCCTGTGGCAGTGAAAAATCAAGCGGCAAAGAAGGCAGCCAGTTATGCATTGCCTCTCTTTGCACAGCCTGCACGCATATGCCTGAGGAAATCTGTTATGATGGCCAAGACAATAACCAAGACGGTAACATTGACGAGGGCTGTCTTTGCAAAGCAGGAACTGTTACAGAATGCAATACTGGCTTATCAGGTATATGTGCTATGGGATCATCTGTCTGTTTGTCTGATGGATCAAACTTTGGGCCCTGCGAAGTTTTGACAATGCCAAGGCCTGAAGTTTGCCATAATCACAGGGATGATGACTGTGACGGCGCAATTGATGAGGCTGGTTGTACAAGAAACCGTTTTGCTCGATTCGATACAGAGGAACGGTGCAACAATATAGATGACAATGGAAATGGTATAATTGACGAAAACTGCGCTTGTGTTCCAGGAAGCTCCATTCCATGCGATACTGGATATCCTGGGACTTGTGGCACTGGAGAAGCTATCTGCAATGATGATGGGATTGGTTTCTCCAATTGCAGAATGACATCATACCCTGTCAAAGAAATCTGCAATGATCATCTGGACAATGACTGCGACGGGGTAATTGACAAAGACTGCAATCCACAACCTAAAAAGAGGGGTTAATCATGTTTCAAAGACGCTCCAAGTGGTCAAGGCTGATCACGTACATTAAATGGAAGCTCGGCCTGCTGGCTGATTCCAAGTGTGATACAAAAATCAGTCCGGCGATTAATTTCAATGACAGACTGGGTAAATGCAGCTCTGGCGAATGCAAATGCCAAAACGCTGAGCCGCACAGAATCCTCTCAGATTCTGATTGCAATCAGGCCAGCGGCAAATGCAGTTCTGGTTCATGCAATTGCCAGCACTGAGAATTATTCCTCACCAAATTCGGTGAGGATTTTTTAATTATTCAAAATATAATAGATTGTGTAATTTTACTTAAAACTTGACAAAATTAATAAATATGATATAATTAAATAATACAAAAAGTACCTTTTTAACATTCCAACATCAGGAGGAAAACATGCGGAAACTTTCATGGACTTTAAGTCTTCTTGCAATCACCATTAGCGTCATCTCCATCTGTCATTTGGTTTTTGTCAATCTACCAAGACAAGCCAAATTAGATGAACAACGGCAAAAATTGATGCAAGGACAGCAAGAAATCGACGATAAACTGAATGAACAGGAATGGTCGCGCATCAAATGGCGCCTTGAAAAGAAGATCAACAAAGAAATCCAACACGCCTTTTCCTGGCTAGCTTCTTATAGATACTGTGGCGATTACTACAGTGGAAATCAGTACTGCTTTTTCGGAAGCAGACAATGCTCTACCTGTGAAGGAGAAATCCCATTCAAGCCAGGCGAGATCTGTGACGGCCAAGATAACAATGGAAATGAATTGATCGACGAAGGCTGCGCATGCATGCCAGAAAACTGGATGACATGCGATATCGATGGAACTGTCGGAATCCAGTATTGCAAAGATATTGGCGGTATTGGAGTATGGGGCCGCTGCCTGCGATCCTGATTGTATAATACAACTTCCTCACCAAATTCGGTGAGGATTTTTAATTTAAAAAAGACCGATTTTTAACCGGTCATTTTTATGTAATAATATTTGTAAAAAGATCAGGCGCAGTAGTTTTCAAATATCTTTTTAATCCTATAAATTCATTTTCTACTCTTTCTGAAAGCCTTGTATCATCATCAAGGTCACTTACTTGCTCAGGATTCAGACCCTCTTCTTTTGCAATAATCAAAATAATATTGCGTATAATTTTCTTAACTTCATTAATATCAAATTTTGGCGTAATCATTGAGCTATGCATTTGGGCAACTTGTGCCTGCTGAACAACTTCAGCAATATCCCTTAATGTGCTCATCTTTCTCTCCTTTTTGCCTCATGAACCTGTTTCATCACACTAAATTAGCATAATTAAAAAATATGTCAATATCAATGATTTTTTTTGTCTTAAATGTGAAAAAATGCTAAACTATGAATAATTAAGATAAAAATATGGATCAATACAAACCTCCAACTCCACCAGAACAGCCAAAGGCTCCGGGAGAAAAAGAAACGGATAAATCACGCAAAACGCAATTAATGATTTCCATTGCCCTTGGTTTATTGGTATTTGGTGGATTGGCTGCTGTATTTTTTATCAGACAAAATACCGAGCCAAGTGTATCAACTGAACCCAAGGATTCTGTTCGTTCAATCATTCCTTTTCTGCCAGTTTGGATTGCCATATTTATTCCAATCCTGATAAAGAAAAATAAACAGCAAACATTGCCTCATCAAAAGAGAATATTAATAATTACGGTCATTGCAATGATAATATTGGTTTTAGCAGGAATTTCTGCCTGGATGTATTATGCATATAAATAAAATATGAAATGGCATAAATATTTTGCACTCTGCGGAATTTGTGCGCCAATTTTTTTTACAATCCTAATCCTAATTTTAGGTTTAACTGCTCCTGAATATAACTATACTTCTCAATTTATCAGTGAGCTTGGCGAGCAAGGCAGTGATTTTGAAAATATTATTTCCATAAGTTTAATTATTTATGGAATTTTCATTTTTTTCTTTGGCATTGGACTTTTTAAAAAAATGAAGAATAAAAAAATCGCCTGGACTGTGCCTGTATTAATATCATTATTTGCTTTGTTCGCTGTCATTGGTTCTGGATTTTTCCCATGCGACCAGGCGTGCGAATTAAGCAATTCAACGGGTAAAACGCATAAAATATTGAATGTTATCGGATTTACAGCACTTACATTTGTTCCAATCGCCACATTTATAAGTATTAGAAAAGATCCGAACTGGAAAAAACTTAAATTTTTCAGCCTAATCATTCAAATAACCGGCCTGGCAGCATTTATCATTTTTATTATCGAAATTGAGCCTTTTGTCGGTTTGCTGCAAAGGCTGCATCTGGGTATTTATTACATCTGGATTGAAGTAATGGCTATTAGATTATTATTATTAAAATAGAGAATAAGGCGCAAGATGTAACAGAAGGAATTAACAAATGAAGCCTTCTAACTCTTCTCCCGCCTTATATCACCCTCTTTCGCCCTCTAAAAATATGAAAAATGAAATTTATAAAAGGCAATTTACAGTTGGTGAAATAATGTCAGTCAGCTGGCAGTATTTTATAAAAAACTGGCAATTAATATTTTTAATCAGTTTGGCTGTCTATGTGCCGTTAAATATTATATTGGCATTAGTACCAATGGAATCTTTGATTGACTCACATGGATTTTGGACCGCTTTTAGAATTTACTTCAGAATTATTGAATTGCTGGAATTTTTAATCGGCATTATTGCCATCATGGCCATTACCCTGGTGATTAAAGCAAAAATTGATAATAAAACCATTGACTTTAAGCAGGCAATGATACAATCTCTAAAAAAATGGCCGCAGGCTATTGGCACAAACATACTGGCTGGCATTTTCCTAATCGGTTTGTTTCTTTTATTATTTGTACCTGGCATTATATTTTACATCTACTGGATTTTCATCACCTATGTTGTAATTTTAAAAAATATCTGGGGTTATAGCGCAATTAAAGAAAGTAAGGCAATTGTTCAAAACAGGTGGTGGAAAACTTTTGGCATTGCATTGCTGTTTGGAATTTTAACAATTATTGTAGGCATAATTGTTGGCGGTGTACTCGGATATATAATTCCAGATCATTTTGTTACAAATATAATCACAGATACAATAATTGATTTGTCGCTGGCTTTCTTCTCTGTACTTTGGATAGTACTTTTTATAAATTATGACAGTAACCGAATAAAAAAAGTTTCAGAACAAACTAAACAATAGTTCAATATATAAAACCATCTTAAAAAATGAGATGGTTTTTTAGTTTAAAAAGACCAAATCTGATTTGGCCTATTCTGCTACAGTTTTATAATCGGCTACATCACCTCTACGAATTCTTTCATAATCTTTACTATCCACTAATTTGCTCAAGAAGGCTGATAGAATCTGCTTATATTCTGAAATTAAGGAATTATATTCTTCATCATCCAGCTCTACAGTAGCATCAATATCATCATGCTCTTCAGGCGGCATTTCATCAATATTTCTGGCGCCGATATTATTCAGCTTTTTCCAAAATTCTCGATGCGCATCTGATATTCTACAAAAATCTCCATGATGTGCTACTTTAGACATTGCTAATATTTTATTTTTCAATTGCCTAACTGTAACCATCACTCACCTCCTTTGGGTTTGTATTACGCATAATAAATAATATTAACACAAACATTTCAAAATGTCAATAACTGAATATTAAGAAGACATAAGGAGGCATAAGAAGGCTTGATAAGGCTATGGGGAAAATAGGTAAAGAAGGCTTCTCCTGTATTAAATCTGCCTTCTCTACCTCTATACCTCTTTGCCTTCTTATGCCCTCTTCTGCCCTCTCAAGCCCTCTTCCAAATATTGACAAATCCCAAATTTCCGTTAAAATAACACTGTTCTTTACAAGCATGGTCTACAAGGAGGTACGCATGGCTGACACACCAAACATTGCTGTCATTGGCGGCAGCGGATTAAGAGACATTCCAGGCGCAAAACAAGTTCAAGTAATCGGGAATTTTCCGACACCATATGGAAATCCGTCTTCTCCTCTTTATTGGATGAAGTATGAAGATTTATCTAAAGAAACTCCTGAATTTTTATTTTTACTTAGACACGGTGTTGGCCATACTATTCCACCGCATCAAATCAATGAACGTGCAAATATTTTCGCCTTAATGAATCAAAAAGTTGATATTATTCTGAATTTCACAGCTGTCGGAGCTATTAGTAATATTCCAACAAAATTTAAAGCTGGAGACTTTGCAATTATCACCAAAGTTCTTGACCAAACAGGACCTCGCACTGGAAAAACCTTTTTCCAGGACGGCTGGGTCGGCCATTGTCCGACAGAAAAAATTTCCTGCCCATATGTTCAAAATGTTTTTGTTGAGGCCTGTGAGGAACTAGGTTTTAGATATCACCTAGACAAATCCTGCGTAACCATTGAAGGTCCTCATTATTATAATGAAGCTGAACTTCGTATGACTGGTGGCTGTGATTTAATAGGCATGACTCAAATTCCGTTCACCAAACTTGCCGTTGAATCAAATACTTGCATCCTGGTTATTGCCATTGTTACAGATGATGTAACTGAAAATAATATTGTTACTGCTGATCTTGTTGAAAAAAGAATGAAAGAAAACAAGGCCCGTCTGGCTAAACTGCTTAAACATATGATTGGTTCTGTAAGAATGACCGTTCATGCCCGAGACGCGAAAAAAACATGCATTAATTGTGTTCATAAACCTAATTCAATTATCACTGATATGCAATACTGGACTGATGATCATAAAAAACTTTTTAAATTAATGTTTAGGAGATGGAAAAATCAACAAAAATAAAACCGCGCGACATTCACGCGGTTTTTTAAATACCTTATTTTTTATGCTTACCAAATTTTAAATCTATTCCAATAGCTGTCAGCATTAATGTAAAACGTGCCGTATTCTTCTGAAACCAGTGTATTATAATCTCCATTATAAACAAAGACTAAACTTGGATCATCATTACTTATGCGAAATCGAGTGGCATCTGCTTTTTTAATCCAGGTAGTACCGTAATTTTCTGTAAAATATAGCAGAGAGCTTGTATTGTTTGGATTCCATTTTATTTCCACAATAGCCAGCATAATATTATTTTTTTCCGGGTTCATTTCAATCTGCTTGACTGTTGATATGCCTGCATCTCCGCAATAGCCAGCCATATCGCAAATTTCAGTTAAGGCGCAGGTGAAATAATCATCCTTGGCTTTGCTCAACCAGCCACCTGGCAAAACATATTGATCTCCGACTTTTTTATATGGCAAATCGCATGTCCGGCAGGGCAAATCCTGGAGCGGGTATTCAAATCCCTGGCCACCTGATGGCTGGGACAATGAATCTGGCGCTGTGGCAATTTGAGCTAAATCATTATTTGAAATTCCCACGCCTAATTCTCTAATTACAGTAAAGGCATCAGCTGGACGGCCTAAATAATAACGGTGCAGATTATCTGGATTGACATACCAGGCCTCTCCCCTGGCTTCAACCTGAAGTAAAATTTTTCCAGCCAAATTTCTGGCAAAATTCTGGTTATATGATATTTTTACTGGAAATGGATTAAGCGGAGAATAATCATGTTCTATTTCTTCTTTATCTAAATAGCCGTCGCCATCAGAATCCTGATCATATGACTTTGTACCCTGAGACCACTCAAAGTCATCAGACAATCCATCATGGTCAGTATCTGGTCCTGGCATTGGCAAAAGGGCAATTGGGATTTTATTCAGATTAGCATTTGAAATTCCAAGCCCTACTTTGCTTAAAACATTAAGCACATCATATTCTCTGCCCAAATAATACTTAAGCAAATTGTCCTGACTGACATACCATGCCTGGCCTTTGTCCTCGACTTGAAGCAAAAACCTGCCTTTGGCATGATCAATAACTGCTGCGTTTACCGTATTAAAAACAAATGCAAGACCTAAAAAAACAATAATTGATGTAAAAAGTTTTGATTTTTTCATAAAATTAAGTTTATTTTTCTTTCTCCTAAGTTAAAACAACGTAGCATATATTTACAAAAAAATCAAGCATCTAAAAACGCATCATATTGATGCGGATTTTTTAATCTATGATACATGAATCTACTGCCCTGCTTGCCTGATCGGTTCCTTAGCCAAAGAAGCTTTTCTAAAAATTCTCTTTGCCAATCCTTGTTTCAATCTTTGCAGCTCTTCAACTTTTAATAAATGAGCAATTAAAATAAATACTCCAATACCTAAAAGTCCGGCAACCAAGCCCTGTAGGAATATTCCCCAGAACTTTTCCATATCGACCAGCATTGCCATTGGATATTTTGCCAACTGCATCACAACTGCCATTGCGACGCCAGCAACAGAAATTTTACCCAATGTTTTTAAAATCCTAGGCACTTCAAGTCTTCCCACTTTCTTTCTTAAAGCAAACATTAATAAAGCAATATTTAAAACATTGGAAATTGTAAAAGCAGCAGCTAAACCTAAAACGCTCCAATACTTTACAAAAATCAAACTTAAAACAATATTTACAATTGTAGATATTAAACTCATTAAGAATGGTATTAAAGTGTTTTGCATTGAATAAAATGCTCTAGCAACCAGAGGGATCAAGGACTGAGCAAACAAGCTTAATGAAAATATTCCCAAAGTATTGGCGGTTAAAATCGTATCTTCCCAGCTGAACTGGCCAGAACCTAAAACCACTCTTACAATCTGCATTCTAAGTATAATAAAAATTAAAGTAAAAGGTATTATAAAAAACAAAATTTGTCTTAAAGTGTCTTCAAAATGCTTTTTAAAATCAGTTAAATCTCTTTTAGCAAATGACAATGACATTGCTGGAAATGCAGCCAAGGCAAATGAGATGCCAAACAATCCTAAAGGAAAACTCTGCAAGTTAGTGGCAAAGTTATATACAGCAATTGAACCAGCAGTCAGGCTTGATCCCAATACCGTAACCACAATTAAATTTAATTGCATTGTAGCCAATCCCATGGTTCGTGGCAGCATCATCCTGCCGATTTTTCTAATATCTTTATTCCAAAGCTGGAAAACCGGACGATATCTAAATCCTAACCGAATAGCCACTGGCAATTGAATCATCATATGCAAAAACGCCCCGATAATAACGCCAATTGCCAAACCATAAATATTTATATAATCAATTAAAAATACTGCTCCAAAAATTATTCCAATATTATACATGATCGGCGCAAATGAAAACATTAAAAATCTTTTAAAAGATTGCAAAACTCCTCCAAATATTCCGCTAATACCTAAAAAGATCGGGCTTAAAAACATTATTCGGGTTAAATTGGTAGTTATACGAAGCTGTTCGCCTTCAAATCCTGGAGCAATGTATTTCATCAGCCATGGTGTAATTATAAATAAAAAGGCACAAACAATGGTTAAAAATATTAAAACCGTATTTAAGACATTATTTACCAAATCCCAGGCTTGCTTATTTTCCTTATAGCCTTCCTTATCATATTTTTTTAGTAAAGATGTAAAAACAGGAATAAATCCGGCAGACAATGCGCCAAGGATAACCAAATTATAAATTAAATCAGGCACTCGAAATGCAGCATAATACATATCCAGCTCAGCGCCGGCGCCGAATTCACTGGCCAATACCCTATCTCTGATCACACCCAAAAACCGACTGGCTAAAGAAGCCAGACTTATAATGGCTGCGCCAGAGACGATTGAGCTTGTCTTGGCGTTTAGAATTTTTTTAATTTTGGATAAGGCGGTCATTTGATTAAGGTTAAGACGTTATAACGTTAAAAAGTTACGACGTTATTTTGACTTTATATTCGGGTCGTTTAATCTGCTAAGGACACTACCAACAAGCCCATTTAAAAGAGCTTCTGTTTTATTAATTTTCTCCAAATGTTCATCCAGCTTTTCTTGATCGATAAATTCTGCATCAAAACAGACATACAAATCACTTTTTACCTCATTTAGGCATCCGCGTGCAATACCATAAAACCTTAAATTCTCTTTATAAAAATATCTCCCAAATCCTTCAGCGATATTTGCTGCAACTCCTCTTGCGCTTTCTCGCATATGCTTCTTTATATTATATTCCTCAAAACTTGGTAATTGTTTAACTAATTGATAAATACCCTCACATAATTTTCTTGCTTCTTGCCAAGCATCTAATTCCTCTAATTTTGTAATTTTCATATAATCTTTTAACCTCGTAACTTAGTAACATTATAACTTCGTAACGATTACTTTATTAGCCTCGTTATCATCAATTCCTCATCCGTGGGTACAACAATTATCTTTGCCTTAATAGGCAAACCGCGCATCACAAGCTTTCTCACCACATCACTCCTCTCCCCAATTCCACCAGTAAAAGCTATTGCATCAATTTTACCCAGCACAGCCTGATATGCGCCAATATATTTTTTAATTCGATAAACAAACATTTCCAGAGCAAGCTTGGCAAGTTTTTTTTGTGAAGGACTTAATTTATTTTTTAATTTAAAACCTGGTACTTTATATCCACTGGCTGTTAAAATTGCCCGCATATCTTTTAAACCAGAAATGCCATAAAGTCCAGATTCAAAATTTAGCATTTTTTCAATTTTCTTAAAGAGCAAACCTTTTTTGTGTAAATAAAAGATTATTGCTGGATCAAAATCACCTGTTCTGGTGGCCATCATCAGTCCTTCTAGAGGTGTAAATCCCATTGAAGTATCTACGGGTTTTCCTTTTTTAATTGCTGAAATGCTGCAGCCAGAACCAAGGTGGCAGGTGATTAAATTAACCTGTCTCACATTTTTATTCAGCTTTTTTGCACTGAGCAAGCTCACATACTGATGAGACAATCCGTGAAAGCCATACTTTCTAATATTATACTTGTCAGATAACTTCTTTGGAAGAGGATAAGTCTGTACTTTTTCTGGTAAATCATGAAAAAAGGCTGTATCAAAGCAGGCATAATTTTTAGCGCTGGCTAAAAGCTTCATACAGGCTTTAATTCCTGCTAAATTGTGTGGATTGTGAAGCGGCGCTAAATCATTTAGCTTTTGTAACTCTTTTAGATTTTTTTTATTTATTAATAATGGCTTATAAAACTTTTGTCCGCCATGTACATATCTGTGCCCTATTTTTTTTATATCTTTCAAATCAATGCCTTTAAATTTTAAAAATACAAAAACTTTTTCCAAAGCTTTTTCATGGCTGCTGATCTTTACATATCTTTTATCTTTATCAAAATTGCAAAAAGACCGGCCGCCTATTTGCTCCACAATGCCAGAAGATATTTTTTTTAATTTTTGATCAAAAAGTTTGAATTTTAGCGAAGAAGATCCGCTATTGATTGTTAATATTAAATTTTTCATAATATTTCATTTATTTTAATAACTTGTCCAGCTCTTTTCAACTCATGAGCCTTATCTTTAATTTTTTTAAGAGCAAAAGCATCTATTTCCAAAATTCCATTTACTATTAAATCATCGGGCAAGTCTGTTAATTTTGTATTGCTGATATTAAAATCTCCTTCCACACATAGATTATGCGGTAATTTCAGGATTGGCGTGTTCTGTATTGATAATAATCCATGAACTATAAGATTATCTGGCAAATGATTTGCTTGCGTATTATCTAAATCTATATCTGCATAGCATATTATGTCTGGCATATTTTTTAAATCAAAATTTTTATTTATCCATTTTTCAGGTTCTGTATTAAAACTGCCTGCCCACTCAATTAATTCTTTCTGTATTTTTTTTATTTCCTCTTTTGATCTTTTTTCTTTTTCCTTTGTTTCCTTAATCTTTAACAACTCATTTTTATAATCAGTATAGAGATTCAAAGCTTCCTGCAATTCCCCTGCCTTTTCCGCTGCCACAGCCTTATCCATGATCTCTCCTAAAAATTCTTTTTCCTCAGGTGTCAGCGGCACACGCTTAACCTCATAACGCCGCGGGCGGGCCATTTTTAATTGAGATTCTAGTGATTGTTCTTGTTTTTCTCTCATAATAATTACGCTTCAATAATCTGTCCATTTATATCCCCCCTTTTCTGAGCTTCCTTGGCAGCAGCTAGTAATTTCTTATTTTCTTTTGATATATAAACTTTACCATGAATATAAATATTGTCAGGAAGTGTGGTAATAGGAGTATTCTGCAAATATAAATCCTCATGCACAGTTAAAGCATTTGGTAATTTTTCAATAGAAGTGCCTCGTAAATTTAAAGTCCCGCGCACAATCAAATTATTTGGCAAATGTTTTACGCTTTTTATATTAGATAAATCAAATGTAATTTGATTAATAGATATTACAGGCAGCTCTCTTAAATATATTTTGTCCATCCATTTTCTTGGATCACTCGCATCTATTTCCTCTTTCACCCAATTAAGCACTGTTTCCTCATCCCATTTATCTTTATCAAAAGATAATTTTTTTTTAATTTTCAATAATTCATTTTTATAATCAGTATACAAATCCAGCGCCTTCTTCAATTCCCCGGCCTTTTCCGCAGCTACTGCCTTATCCATAATCTCGCCTAAAAATTCCTTTTCTTCTGGTGTTAAAGGCACACGCTTAACCTCATGACACCGCGGGCGGGCCATTTGGAGTTGGGATTCGAGAGATTGTTTTATTTGTTCAGGCATAAATTAAACTCTTATCTGTCCTTTTATTTGACCCTTTTTCTTCAATTCCTTAGCGGCTTCTATCAATTCATTATTATTTCCTGATATAAAAATATTTCCTTCAACAATTAAATCGTCTGGTAATTCAGCTAATGGACAATTTATTATATCTAAATTATTACCTACTTCTAAACCTTCAGGTAGTTCATGAATCTGTAGATTAGTAAATTGGGCATTTTTTGTCACTTTTAGATTTGGTAATAAAACAATTTTCTTGCTCCGATCCTTTGGTTTAATTAAAATACTTTTTCGAGTCACAAATTCTGGAAGCCTACTTGAAACAAAATTACTTTTTACCCATTTTTTTGGATTTACAATACCTATTTCTTCTGCCCAATCTATTAACGGTGTCCAATCTGCTTTTTTCTTTTCTGCGACTACTGTGCCGCGTCTCTCTGCTCTTCTTTCTCGCCTTTTTTTTCTTATTTCTCCTTTTCTTTTTATTTCTAATAATTCTTCCTTATATTTCGTATAATGTTCCAATGCTTTTGCTAAATCCCCAGCCTTTTCAGCAGCGATTGCTTTATTTAAAATCAAAAACAAGAACTTATCCTCATCAGGCGTTAATTCAACACGTTTCACTTCTTTTCGACCTCGTCTGGCCATTTCCAACTGGGATTCAAGAGATTGTTCAATTTGTTCTGATTTCATATTGGTTTAATTAGGCCGCTGTCCAGAACGTCATTCCTGCCTGCCAAAGGCAGGTAAATTCCGGCATGAATCCAGTATTCGAACTGCATCATCCAAATCAGCGGAGGTTGGTATTGTATATAATGGAACAACGTCCACCTCAACCCTCTATAAATCTCTTAACATAATAAATTTTATCTCCGCGCTTTTCCCTGCCAATTATATAAATCCTGCCATCTTCATCTTGCTTAACATAAAAAATATTAGCCATGGCAGTAAGTTCTTGACCTTTTTCATCTAATAAAACATCACGCCTATGTTCTTTGTCCTTTGCATGGCAGTAAAATTTATTATTAAAATCATATACTTTCTGAGGATCGAAAATACTTCCATCTACTATCTCTCTTCCATTTTCATCAACAACAAATCTGCCATCAAGCATTGTCCCCCTTGGGCCTTCAATCATTTTACGGCAAGTAATATATAATTTCCCTCCAATATTATCTGTAGACTCAAATTCTTTTACTAAAAACTCAGCAATCTTGCCGCGCTTATCATCTGAGACGGTAATAGGTTGAAACTTTTTTTCTGGTTCTGGTTGAGTTATAAAATATGTTGTGTCTTCAATAATCTCAAAATCCAAAACTATATCGTCAAATTTTTCTGATACCCTCTTACCTTTGTGATTAACTAAAAAATATTTTCCTTTATGAAAAACAGAAAACATTGGCTTACCATTTACTTCCTTTAATTTTAGCACTTCTTGATATTGCTTCCCTATTCTTTTTCCAGCTGAATCAGTAACAAACTCAATATTTTTCGACTGACCAATTAATGATTTCTTTTTTTCTTGAACTGACAAATAAATTTCTCCCTTCGTCTCTACAAGCTGATTGATTCTATTATATTTTTTACTGCGCTCATTATCTTTTTCATCAATTAAAAACTCTTTTTGTTCACCCTTTATGATATCCCAGGTTTTAAAAAGAGGAGGGCTAACCTGATGATATTCCCCATTGAATAACACCCTATTATCATCTAGATCAATTAATTCTCCGCTTCCCATTCCAGCCTCAACTATCACATATATATTATCATTTATAGATAAAATTCTTTCAGGTTCATGTGGAGCCGGTGGGTCGAAGCGTTTATTCCAAAAAGTTGTTTTTTGACGAGTATTTATATTTACAATTCCTGGCTCATCTTCACCTATTCGTGGTTTAACTATACACCAATAATCACCTTTTGCCTTAACTGGCTTGTGCATTTCACTAGCATCGACAATTGGATTGCCGATTTTTTCATTTTTTTCATTTATCAAATAATGCAAGCCTTTTTCATTTGCTAAGAAAACAATACCACCATTATCAGGAACAGGCTCACCTGGAATTCCGAATTCTAAATACTCAGTTACATCGACCTCAAACCCTTCTTTAAGTCGTTCCTTTTCTTCATTTGCTTCTTTTATTTTTAATAACTCTTGTTTATATTCAGAATAATACTCAATTGCTTTTGCCAATTCTCCAGCCTTTTCTGCTTTAATTGCTTTTGTTAAAATTAAAAATAACCGCTTATCCTCATCAGGTGTTAACTGTATTCTTTCAGCTTTTCTCCTTTTTCTGGCTAATTCTAAAACCTGAGCAAGGGATTTATCCTGCTCAGCTTTTGATTTGGCTTCTGATTTCTTTTCTGCCTTTTCTGGTTTTGGAATTTTTTCAAATACCATAGGTGTTTTGCCGCTGCCCTGTTTTGTCATTTCGACTGAAGCGAAGCGGAATGGAGAAATCTCTTTGTAAAATCCTGTATAACCTAAAGCAGTGGTATTACTATTGCCAAATTAAATTCGCAAAACTGGCCCGACCATGTCCATAATATTGGTGTAATTCAAATTTTCCAACTCCTTTTCAGTTGAAATTAAAATTATGCTTGCTTCTGGAACAGCATCCACTGTCACCCAATCCTCAAGTTTTGCATACTGCATCCGGCCGTCCTTTGATAATAAATAAAGCTGATTAAAAATTTTCTGATCTAGATAATCATGGATCTGAAGTAATGCTGTTCTGCCTGTGCTCATAGCATCAGCCAAATCATCAATGGCTTTTTCCACATTTGTTTCTTTATCCAGTTCAAAAACGGTTATCATGTTTGAATCTGGAGCTTGCTTTGAAATATCTGCCAGCACCTTTTTTTTCTTTGAAATAATCAGGCCGATTTCCCTGCCTGGAGGGATTTGCATTTTTGAAACCACCTCATAGAACTTTTTTATTTTTTCTTCTTTGTTTACCATATTATTTTGATTGAATTAATTTAACTGTTTTATCACCTATGACTTCTGATAATTTTGTTACATTTACATTTGGAATATTTTCCACTCCCCTTAAATCTTCATCATAAAAGTCAGCTACATGCTCAGTGCCAGGTCCCAGCCCGACTCCTAATATATATTGATTTTTATTTTTCACAATATCACGTACCACCTCTTTTAATTCTTCGTCTCCGCTTAACTGCTGATAGCCAGGGGCTCGATGACCATAATCTGGCACTGGGAATCCATCTGACAATATTATTAAAAACTGATTGTCACCGCCTTCATCTTCCAACATTTTAGAAGCATGATAAACTGAATAGCCGTCGCTATTATAACCTGCTTGATTATGATTACCCATATTAGCTGGCTCTCTTTGCATAACGCTTATTTCATTTCTAAGCTCATCATCTATTTCTGTATCAAACTTTTTATATTTTATTAATGTGTCCTGAAATCCGTAGATTGCCACTTTTAATCCTCCCATTGTTTCAGCCACTCGGTTCAATGCTTCAGCGAATAACACTGCTCCTTTAAAAGTCTCTTCGATTTTTTCACCTCTCATTGAGCCAGATAAATCTACCAGCAGCATAACGCTAAACTTCTTTCTTTCGAAAGGCTCTCTGGTTTCAAAAAGTTTTCTGTATTCTTTCCTTGATTTCCAGTCCATTGCACCTTTTAATCGTAATTTTTGGCCTGGAAATTTAGCCTTAAATTTTGGAAATCGCTCAGTCATGAATATATTGATTAAATCTTCAGCCACCTTATCTACATAAGGAGCGACCTCTGTTAAAGCTTTTTCATACTCTGTCTTTTGCGATTCTAATTTTCTTTCATATTCCCTTTGCTTTTTTTTCAAGTCTTCTTTTTTTTCTTTTTCTTTCTCTTTTTCTTCCTCAGCCTTTTCTTCCTCTTCTTTTTCCTCTTTAGCAGACTTTTTCATTTTTACCATTTTTCCCTTTAATTCCTCATTTAATTCATCTTCCAAACCATCCAACGCGTCTTCTGCTTTCCCCTCTGCGTCTTCTTCAAATTTCTTACGTTCATCTTCATCCATTTGATCAAGCAGCTCTTTTAATTTCTGCTTTAATTTTTCTTTCAAATCATCAGGTATCTGATCCCATGGAATTGGCATACCCTCAGCATCTTGTCCTTCTTCTGGCATTTGCATTTCTCCATTTTCCAGCATATTCTCAATCATCTGGCGCAATGCCTCTTCGTCAAATGCTTTATCAACCAACTCCTGATAAATAGGCCAAATTTTATTATAAACAATACCGTACATCAGCTGTGCTCTTTCTTTAATATCTTTTTCAGTCGGATTATCTGTGTCTGGCAAAGTCTCATAAGCTAACTCTGCATATTTAATTGTCTCATCCAATGCCTCTCTTATATCTTCATCCAGATCTTTGGTAAATTCACCTAAATGCCAGTATTTAATAACCTCTAACCCATATTTAACATGCTTAGGCGTATAACCAAGTTTTTTCTTTGCTTTTTCATCAAGCTGATCATCGATTGGTATATCTTCATAATAAGCTCGTTCAAGCCAGTCTTTTGCACCATCATATTTTTCCATTACCCAGTTATTAACTCGTGGATCTTCTACTGCATTCATTAAAAAAGAAAATCCCATTTCCTGCCAGATTTTTTTTGGAATAAAATCAAGCCGGGAAATTTTTCGATGACTGCCTTCATGGCAAATAATACCAAAACAGTAATCAAGTCCTTTTTCAGCCAAATCATTTGGATCAACCTCAATTTTATTATGCGGTTCGAAAATATAACGCCAGCCAGGTTTTTTTCCCACATCCACGCCCATATCAAAATCATCGCCAACGATTCTGCCCATTGACTTTAGGCGGCCAAGCCTAGATTCATATTCTTCTTTGGAAATTTTCATTTCCTTTGGCTCAGGCTCTTTTGGCTCCATGCCTGGAGGGATGATTGGTTCTTTTGTTGGCATAAAATTAAGTCAAAAATTAATTGGAGTCCCTCGACTACGCTCGGAACATTTTATTATTCTAACTTCAATACTGCTGGCTCAAACTCGCATTTGCTATGTGTTAAGTGCTACGTGTTATAGGTTACATGCTACAAGATTAAGGACAAAAACCAAGTCTATTTCCCTAACATCGCATCCTCATGATCTTCAGCCATACCAACGCCTAGCAGACCGGCTTTCATTGCTCTTAGTCTTTTCTCCATCGCCTTATCACCTGTTGGGATCTTTTCCTTTGGTTCATCAACCTTATTCAAATCTGCTGCGTCTTGTACTTTTTTTCTGTCTTCAGCTTTTGTCAATTTATTCATAAAAATATATTCAAGTGCTTCCTGAATAACTCCTTTCATATCACCTGATCTTCTGAACTTTCTTAAATATTCCCTGAATCGCTGATCATCTCTTTGATCAAAGTCAAATGTCTGCTTTTGATCTTTGGCAATCTCTCTTTTTACAATCAATTTCTGAACTGAATCTGCAAAAATAGCATATTTTAAAAACAAATCCTTAATCCAGTCAGCTTCATAATAATCTGATAATTTTTCTTCTGGCTTAAGTTCACTTTCTGGCTCGAATAATGCTACATCCACTGTCATTTCTTCTTCTAATGGCACGCCCTCTGCTGCCATCATTCTTTCAGCTCTCGTTTCAGAAGGCAATGATCCTACATTTTGATAATTCCATCTGGAAATCCATTCAGCTGACAATGGCACTCTTCCTTTATATCTTCCCCCTGGTGGATTAACTGTGGCAACCAATCTGAAATTTTTATGTCTTGTCACCTTTCTGGAACCATCCTCATGCAAAACAAGATCTCCGCCTCTTTCCATTGGCCGGTTCAAACGAACCAAAACTTGGGGTTCTGAAGTATTAACCTCATCCAGCACTGACCAGGCGCCCGACTCCATCTGCCTTGGTATATCACCATCCTGCCATGTCCATTCTCCTTCAGGAACGTCAATGCCTTCCTTCAATGCGATCATTTCCATTTCTTCTCTGGTTAAGCCAACCATTTCTTTTTCTTTTTCCGGAGCGATTTCATCTGTGGATACGGGTTTGATACGGATTTTGGCTTCAATTAATTTTCTCACATCATGATTTTTTGCTTTTTCCGGATTTTTCAGTAAATCTTCCATGCGCTTTCTTAAAGTATCTGTTCTCGGCACCCATTTGCCTATCAAATCTGTCACATCAGTCTGCCCGTTCATTGACATTCTATAAACTGGCATGTTAGCCAGATGAGCAAGGTATTCAACCGTGTAAGATTTACCAGTCGCTGCCTCGCCTTCAATAAGTATTGGCTGATCTAAAGCAATAGCTTTGGCAATGCGCTTGAGCATATCAAAAGAAAATTTATCTAAAATAAAATCTTTAAAATTTTCCGCATTAGGCACCAGCTCGCTGCGCTCTTTATTTCTGTGAATTTCAATACCAGCGATAATTACTTTATCCTCTGTAATTTTAATTGGTTCGATCTCCTCCTCCAATGGAGCAACCAATTCTGATGGGTCAAATTTTTCCATATGATTATAAAAATTAATTATTTATTTTCAGCTTTGTTTATCAATTCTTCAACATATTCCTGCACGCCTTCATCCTCTCTTAATATTTGTGCAATTTCCTCCTTGACCTCTGGTTTCAATTCAAAATTTTCCGACATCAATTTTATTTTTTTCCCCACAGTTACATTCATTTCAAAATACTTTTTCTTTTCTTCCTCTGAAATATCAAATATATTCAAGGAATCAAGAGCTTGATTTGCATGATACTTTTCCCATAATTCTGCTCCTATTTTATCAGGAGAAATGGGACCGTCAGCAATAATGTCTATTACTTGTCTTGCAATATTAGAGCGTTTGGCTTCAAATATGGATCTTCGGTCTCTGTCTGTCTGCATATCCCGCTGCTTTTCAAATAAACCTGCAAAAAATCTCAATATAAAGACCTCCTTAATGCTTTCTAAAAATTTATCAATTAAATCTTGCCATATTTTTTCAACTTTTCTTTCTTTACCTTTTTCTTTTATTTTTAATAATTCTTCTTTGTATTCAGTATAACGCTCAATTGCTTCTGCCAACTTTCCAGCCTTTTCCGCAGCCACAGCCTTATCCATAATTTTTCCAAGAAACTCCTTTTCCTCAACAGTTAAAGGCACACGTTTAACTTCAGCTCGCTTTGGTCTGGCCATTTTCAGTTGGGATTCTAAGAATTGTGGCGTTTCTTTTTTCATAATCATTCACTTAATTTTTTTTGTGCTTCCAATTCTTCCTGATATAATTTTTCAACATGCGCCTGTATCTTCTCATCCTGTCGCAATATTTTTTCTATATCTTCTTTTAATTCTGGCTTTATTTCATAATTTTCTTCCATATATTTAATATCCTCATCAATTGTACGCAAAATTGGAAATATGCTTTCACCATACTGCTTATCTTCATCTTTAATATTGAAAATATTTAATGATTTAAGATAATCAGCAGCATTATACTTCTCCCATAAAAACACTCCCACACCAACAGCATGAATTTTACAGGCTTTAATAATATCATCAATTTCTTTCCGTATATTTTTTATTTTATCACTATATGTACTTTTCGTCATAGCCGGCGCTTTACTGCGCATTTCAGCCAATGCGCCTACCATATACCGGCGTATAAATACTCTTTTTTGACTTTCCAAATACTCATTGATCACATCTCTCCAAATTTCATAGGCAGGTTGTTCTTTCTCTTTTTTTATTTTCAACAACTCATCTTTATAATCAGTATACAAATCCAAAGCCTCTTTTAATTCTCCAGCCTTTTCCGCAGCTACAGCTTTATCTATTATCTCACCTAAAAATTCTTTTTCTTCTGGAGTTAAAGGCACGCGTTTAACTTCAGCCTTTCGTGGTCTGGCCATCTTTAGCTGGCTTTCAAGTGATTGATCAATTTGTTCTGCTTTCATATTGCTTTATAATTCATGTTACATGAGGAAGATTATAGTTGTTATTTTTTTACCATCTTTGACTTAATGCTTTTTGTGCTTCCAATTCTTTCTGATATAGGTTTTCAACATGTTGCTGAGTTTTTTCATCTTCTCTTATTAATTTTTCCAAATCTTGTTTTAGTGCTGGCTTTATTTGCCATCCTTTTTTCATTAACCATTTTAAACTTGGAATATCAGGTGACCTGACTTTATTATACTTTGCTAATTCTTCATCAGAAATATCAAAAGCAGCCAGTGCATTCTTATTCTGATAATTATGCTTGTTCCAAAATTTTGGATTTATTTCCTTAAAATCACTGATTGTATTAAAATAATCTAAAATTTCTTCAAGCTCTGCCTGTACATCATCTATTCTTTCCTGCCAAAGCATCTTTACATCTTCATCTTTTTCTTCATCTTTTGCTTGTATAAATTTTTCTTTTAAAAAATGGCTGATAAAAAGTTTACGATATAAATCTTCAATTTGTTTTAAAAACCCATTCCATACTTGTTCTTTTTTTCCAAATTCAGTTCCTTCTTATTGTTCCTTTATTTTTAATAGTTCATTTTTATAATCTGTATAATATCCAAGTGCTTTTGCCAGGTCTCCAGCTTTTTCAGCTGCAATTGCTTTATTTAAAATTAAAAACAATCGTTTATCCTCGTCCGGTGTTAATTCAACTCTTTCAATATCCTTTGACCGTCTTCTAGCAAATTCCAATTCATGTTCCAGTGATTGAGGGTGTTCTTTTTTCATATATTCAACTCGCACTCTCCTATTCCGGAAATTCCAGCCGCATTGCCTTCATCAGTGTCAACCTGAACAGCCTGGTCAAAGTCTTTATCAATTCTGACCACAACTTGATCAAAAATTAATGCCCGTTCTCCTGAAACCTTCACTTTAATAATATCACCTTTTTCCACTCCCAAATCTTTAGCCTGATCTGGAGATAAATGAATGTGGCGCTTAGCAACGATCAATCCCTCTCTTAATTCAACTTCTCCTGCTGGACCAACTAATTTAATTGCTCCAGATCCTTTTAAATCCCCGGAAATGCGAAGCGGCGCTTCAGCTCCCAGATAATATGAATCAGTTCTGGAAATTTCTACTTGAGTCTGGGATCTGACAGGTCCAAGAACAGCTACGTTTTCAATCTTCCGCTTTGGCCCAGTAATTGTTAATCTAGCTTGGCTAACAAACTGACTGTGCTGGGATAATTCTTTTGCTTGTTCTAATTTAAAATCAGGGCCAAAAAGTTTTTCCAAATCTTCTTGCGCCAAATGAATGTGACGAGCTGATACTTCTATTTTCATATATTCTTAATCCGAATGATCCGAATTTCCTATCCGAATACCACGAATATCGATATTAATTTTATTCGGGGCATTTGGGGTATTCGGATAAATTCGTGGATTCGGATTACTATTTAATGTCCTTTTTAGTTAATAATCCATTCTGCGCCCCAACTTTCATAACAACTGATCCGCTGTTTTTCAATCCCAGTCTCAAAGCCTTTTTTGCATCCTGCCAGTAAATCCAGCCTGCTAAAAATCCTGAACTAAACGAATCTCCTGCACCCACAGTATCAATTGGCTTTTTCCTGCCATACGCTGGTAAATGATAATATTTACCGTCAATATCTAATATGCTGGCGCCGCGCTTGCCATCTGTGACTATTGCCATTGTCGGACCCAGGGCTTTTAATTTATAAATTAAATATTTGACATTATTAATCTGTTTGCTCTTTCCAAAAAAATTCATTACTAATTGTGTTGCTTCGTCTTTATTCAAAATCAAAATTTCAGCCTGAGGCAAAAATCTTAGCATTGACTTTGGTTTAACCAATTGTTTTTGGCCTGGATTCCAGGCGATTAAGGTTTTATCTTTTCTTGCTTTTGAAAAGAGTTTAGCTAAATCTTTTTCCCAGCCCTTTTGGCTTAAAGCAGCAATGTAATAATAGTCAGCCTTAAACTTTTTCAATAAAGCTGGAAAAAAACTCAGCTCTGCTGATGCTCCTTTATAAGTATATATTACATGATCATTGTCTTTTTTTGATCCTAAAATAAAAGAAAAGCCAGTCGGCTCATTTTTATTTATGCTTATTAAACTTGTGTCAATTTTTTGTGATTTAAAATATACAAGCATTTCTTTGCCGTTTTGGTCATTACCTATCATGCCAGCTGGCGCAGCTTTTATGCCCAGCTTACTTAGACCAGTTGAAACATTGCCAGCGCCGCCTCCATAATTAAAATAAATCTCATCGACTGGGATTTTTGCGCCATATTCAGCAGCTAATAACTTCTGCCTGGTTAGATCTTTTTCATTTTCGACAATGAAAATTTCATCAGAAAAAAATTCAATATCCTTTATTAAACTGCCAAACACTACGGCCTGATATTTTTTCATATATTTAAAGCGAGACAAGCAAGACAAGCTAGCTATATTATTTACTTGTCTCGCCTATTTTGCTAATCTTGCTATTAAAACTTTTCACTAAAATAATCCGTTAAAGCATCAACCTTCACTCTCTCCTGCTCCATCGAGTCCCTGTCCCTGACAGTAACCGAATCATCCTTTTCAATTGTTTCAAAATCAATTGTGACACAATACGGCGTACCAATTTCATCTTGCCTTCGGTATCTTTTTCCGATATTTCCATTGCCGTCAAATTCGCACATCCAGCTGGACTTTAACAGTTCATAAACTTCTCTGGCTTTTTCAACTAGCTTGGGTTTATTTTTTAATAAAGGAAATACAGCCACTTTTATTGGAGCCAATTCTTTTGGAAATTTCATCACCACTCTCTGGCCATCCTCAATTTTTTCTTCATTGTAAGCAGAAATTAAAGTAACCAATAAGCTTCGTTCCAGTCCAAATGTAGGTTCAATCACATGTGGAATATATTTTTCATTTGTTTCCGGGTCAAAGTATTCTAATTTTTGGCCAGTAGCATTGGAATGGCTTTTTAGATCAAAATCAGTTCGGTAAGCCAGCCCGTACAGCTCTTTGAAGCCAAACGGAAAATTATATTCAATATCAACTGTCTTTTTTGAATAATGAGATAATTTTTCTTTTGGATGCTCAGCTTGCCTAATATCTTTTTTATCTGCACCCAATTTTAAAACAAATTCTTCCTGCAATTTCAGCCATTGTTTAAAAAGCTTTTCCCATTTTTCTTTTGGTGAAATAAAATATTCAATTTCCATCTGTTCAAACTCCCGCAATCTAAATATAAAATTCCCAGCCACAATTTCATTTCGAAAAGCTTTACCGATCTGAGCTATGCCAAAAGGAACTTTCACTCTAGATGAATCTAAAACATTTTTAAAATCAACAAAAATCGCACCAGCAGTTTCTGGTCTCAAATATACAATATTTTCCTCTTCATCTGAAACATTGTTCATTTCAGTTTTAAACATCATGTTAAATGTCCGAACATTCGTCCACTCTGATTTTCCGCATACAGGACATTTAACCTTTTCCTTTTTAATCACTTCAGACATTTTATCCAGTTCACCCTCTAAATCTTTACCAGTTGCTTCTTCAACCAAATGATCTGCCCGAAATCTTTTTTTACAATTTTTACAATCGACTAAAGCGTCATTAAATCCGGTAGTATGACCTGAAGCTTCCCATACTTTTGGATGCAGCAAAATCGGCCCGTCTAGACCGACCATATCCTCCCGATCATGAACAAACATTTTCCACCACAAATTTTTAATATTTTTTTTCAATTCAGTCCCATAAGGTCCGTAGCTATAAGTGCCGCCAAGGCCACCATAAATATCAGATCCTTGATATACAAAACCTCTTCTTTTTGCCAGACTGACGATTTTTTCCATTTTATGCATATTTTTTCATGTAATTAATCATCAAATCTCTTTTCATTCACCATATTATTTTACATTAGCTATAAGCTACATGTTACAAGTTACAAGCTATATGGTTAAAATCTCTTTCCTCTTGCTCTCAGTTAATTCCTCCATTTGCTTATTCAATTCATCCACATGCTTATCCAAATCTTCTCGGTACTGATAGCGGTCATCTTCAGTAATATCGCTATTCTTGAATGCTTTTTCAATATCTTCTTTAACTTTATCCCTCACTTGTCGGACACTGACCTTTGCCTTTTCCAAATATTCGCTCAGCATCTTAGTAAATTGCTGGCGGGACTCTTCAGTCATTTGAGGAAAAGTAACTCTAACCACTTGAGTATCAGAGGACACAGCTGCTCCTAAATTAGCATCTGATAAAGCCTTTTCAATGTCTTTAATAATGTTCTTATCCCATGGTTCAATAGCAATACTTCTTGCTTCTGGTACAGCAATGCTTGCTAATTGTTGAAGCGGAGTTGGTGTCCCATATACTTCAACTAAAATACCCTCGACCAATACTGGATTTGCCCGACCTGTTCTGATTTTGGTTAATTCACCTTTGAAAAACTCAACAGTTTTATCAAAATCATCTTTAAATTGTTTTATATAATCATTCATATATTTAAACATAGAAACCTAAGAACTGAGAAACAAAAGAATAATCTAATATTTTTTATTTTCTACATTTCGCTGTTTCTTAGTCTTTATGTTTTTCTGTTTTTTATTATTGTTCATATAATCTTACACCCAAATATATAACGTTTGCATCTTCTGGATGAACTGCTAATGACCTGCCTGTTCTCTTCGTTGGTAAGCGCCAGTTTGTCCAGGTAACACCAGCATCTAAACTTCGAAATACATTTGTATCAGTAGCATAATAAATCTCATTTCCATTTTTTGGATTTAGGGCCATTGAAAATATATTTGTTCTGCTTGGAGTTGTCAAAAGCTTAACTTCTTCCCAATTATCGCCCTTATCATTTGATCGCAAAATTCCATACCCGGTAGCATAATACAATGATCCTGTTTTTTGATCCTGAGCAAGAGATATTACTCTGCCAGAATCTTTAAAGTCTTCAATATTTTCTCTTAACGGCTCCCAGGTAGCGCCACCGTCCATTGTTCTATATAAATAACTTGAATTTGTGCCCACATAAATATGCCTGGAATCGTCTTTATCAAAAGTTATGCTATTAACTCGTGATGGAAAATTTTTAATTCTTTCCCAGTTTAGACCACTGTCTAAGCTTTTTAAAAAGTCACCCTTATCTAATCCAATATATATAATTTCAGGATTAAAGTAATCAATTCCGACGGCGGTAATCAATTCACCTATTGGCACTTTATATGCTTCTTCCCAAGTTCTGGTGCAGGTAGTGGTCTTCATTAGTCTGGTATTAACCGCTACATATACGGTACAAACATTATTTGGGTCAACTGCTACTCCCCGAATAAATCCAGAAGTTAAGCCTTCAACCTCAAACCATCCTTTGCCATTATTATTTGAATAATAAAGCCCGTTTTCAGCTGTACCAATATATATTACACGTGAATCAGAAGGATCAAAAGTAAAATTAACAACATTGACATCACCAATTGTTTCAGCAATAGGTCCAGCAGTCATTTTTTCAACTTTGCGAACCCAGGTCTCGCCTTTATCGCCAGAGATAAAAACTCCGCCAGGATTTCCTTCTGCTTCCTTATCACTGCTTAACTTAATACAACCGGACAATCCAACTACCAAAGTAAAGATAAAAATTAAAAATAAAGTTTTTTTAAGCATAGGGTTATGTCTTTAGAAAAAAATTTTCCAAAGTCAATTTAATATTTATATTTTTATTTATGTCATTTTTTACTCTTTCCAACTTTGATATCAGCTCCAGCAATTTTATCTGAGAAAATTTTCCTTCAATTTGATTTAAATTTTCCAACAGATGATTGTTAGCCACTTCTTTTCGAATATCTAGCTGTATAAAAAGCAAATCTCTTAATAGCATTGACCACTCATTTATTTTATCAATCAATACATCTTTTTTTTCATTATGTATCTCATCGACAAATGAAAATTTTTCTATTGATGAACCGCCTAAAATCTCTAAAAATCTGATCTGCTCATCTTTAAGCTCGCTATACTGCTGCGCATTGCTAAATAATTTCATTGCCCTGGTCGGCCGCCCCTGAGCCATTTGCGAAAACTGTTTGGCCTGATCTCTATTTGCATCTTTACCGATCAAATATTCATAAATGTCATTTTTGCCAATGACTGAAAAAGTTAAAGCCTGGCAGCGGGAAACAATGGTGGTTAAAAGATTTTTCTTATCCTTGGCTATTAAAAATACCACTGTTTTTTGGGTCGGCTCTTCCAATGTTTTCAAAAGGCTGTTTGACGCTTCTTCTGTCAAAAAATCCGCTTCAGGAATAATAACTATTTTATATGAATTTAAAAATGCTTTGTTTGAAATTCTTTTTTGCATCTCCCTCACCTGAATTATGGAAATCTGCGTTTTTAGATCTTCACCGCTTTCTTTGCTTTGCCTTTCTAAATAATGAACGTCTGGATGAATATTCTTTTCAAATTGTTGGCAATACTGGCATTGGCCGCAAGGTACTTTTAAATTTTCTTTTGCCAACTTTTCCTGATATTTTTTATAATTCTCACACAAAAGTGTTTTGGCAATCAATTTGGCTGTTTTTGTTTTGCCAATTTTTTCAGGCCCAACAAATAAATAAGCATGGGTAAAATATTCATTTACCAAGCTTTTTTGCAAATATTTTTTTATTCTTTCCTGGCCTAATATGGGCCAGTTGAATTCAATATTGCTCATAACCTATTTTAGCATAAAAATTCATTAAAATAAACAAAAAATCCCCAGTGCCGAGCGAACTCCAGTTCGCGAGGTTTATCCTTTCCCAGGTTCCGAGTGAACTCCAGTTCCGCGAAATTTCTAATTTCTAATTACTTCTAATGTCTCCCTTGCACATTTTTCCCAGGAAAATCGCTTTACATTTTCCAATCCTTTTTCAATTAAATTTTGCCTTAAATTTTGATCAGAAACAATTTTTTTCATTGATTCAACTATTTGCTCTTTATTTAGCGGATCAAATAAAACTGCTGCCTCTCCGGCAACTTCTGGCAAGCTGGTTGTATTCGAACAAGCCACTGGCACTCCGCAGGCCATTGCTTCAATCACTGGAATGCCAAAACCTTCATATAAACTTGGAAAAACCATTGCCTTTGCTCCGGCTAGGAGCCTGGTCAAATCATTGGTTTGTATCCATCCGGGAAATATTACTTCATCTTCTAAATTATACTTTTTAATGTTTTCCTTAACTTTTTCAAAACCGTGGCCGTGCCTGCCAATTAAAACTAACTTATATTGAGGGAATTGTTTTTTAAATTCAGCAAAACATTCAATTAAAAAAGGCGTATTTTTCTTTTCTTCAAGACGGCCAATAAATATTAGGTATGGGCTTTTTAAATTATATTTTGATTTTATTTTATCAATCTCTTTATTTTCATATAATCTATACTTTTCCTTGTCATAACCATTATAAATAACTTGTATCTTTTCAGGTTTCATTTTAAAAACATCAATCAATTCTGATTTTGAAAATTCACTAATCGTAATGATCTTTGAAGCTGCATGCTTGGCAAATCTAATCGCCCATTTATGATATACAATGTCATACCAGGGATAAATTTCCGGAAATCTTTCGAAACCTATGTCATGAATGGTAACAATTGTATTTTTTGGATGAATCAAAGGAATTACATGAGCAGAAACAAACAAACGGTCAAGCTTTTTTCTTTTCTTTAACATTTCCCATGACAAGCGAAATTGAGTCCAAAGCCGTCCAGGCAGCCAATTTAAAACTTTTTCCTTAAAATTTTGAGGACAAATTTCCAATCCTTTTTTTAAAGCAACATTTGTATATAAAAAATAGTGGTTATCTTTATCTAATTTTTTAAACCACTGTATTAGATAGTATGAATACCACTCTGTGCCTGTTTTAATTGGTTTGTTTGCGCGCGAAGCGTCAATTCCAATTTGCATAATAAAAAGCAAGACAAGTGAGACGAGTAAAACGAGCGAGATAAGTAAACAGTATTGGGGACTTGTCTTGCTAGTCTCGCTTTCTTTCTCGTCTTGCCTATATTTATCGAGTTGCTAAAATAGAACGCTTATACAAATCCAAATTATCCAAAGCAATACCAGTGCCTTTAGCCACACATAAAAGAGAATCATCAGCAATATAAACTGGCACGCCAATGGATTTGGACATTAGTTTATCAATATTCCGAAGCAAACTGCTACCACCACTCATTATTATTCCCTTGTCAATGACATCAGCAGAGAGTTCTGGCGGTGTAACATGCAGCACTTCTTTGGTGGCATTAATTATGCCGTCCAATTCTTTTTGCAAAGCCTCGGTCACATCATTGGAATTCATGATTACAGTCTTTGGCAGGCCTGAAATCATATCGCGGCCCCGAACATCCATGGTGGGCGGGCCTTCTTGGTACATGGCTGAACCAATTTCAATCTTTATTGCTTCAGAAGTCCGGTCGCCAACAGCTAAATTATATTTTTTTCGTGTATAATCGGCAATTGCTTTGTCAAATTTATTACCACCGATTCGAACTGACTTTGAAGTAACTATGCCGCCTAATGAAATAACTGCGATTTCAGAAGTGCCGCCTCCAATATCAATAATCATATGACCTGAAGCGCTGCCAATTGGAATATTTGCACCGATCGCAGCAGCGATAGGTTCTTTTATAATATAAGCGGCTCTGGCACCAGCAGTAATCGTTGCATCAATCACCGCTCTTCTTTCCGTTGATGTAATTCCAGCAGGAACCGCTACCATAACTTCCGGCCTGAAAATTTTTATTCCACCCAAAGCCTTATTAATAAAATATCTAAGCATTGCTTCTGTGGTTTTATAATCAGCAATCACACCATCCTTTAATGGCCTACAGGCAACAATGGTATCAGGTGTTCTGCCAAGCATTTCTTTTGCTTCATCACCAACTGCCAATATTTTTTTGTCAGCAAGCGAAATAGCAACAACAGAGGGCTCGTTAATCACGATCCCCTTTTTTGGCAGATGAACTAATGTATAAGTTGTTCCAAGATCAATTCCGATCTTTTTTATAAACATGTAATTTTATAATTAGCAGTTGAAAGTTGGAATTATATTTCACTTTTTCTTCGCTGATGGTATAACTCCTTTTTCTTCCCTTGCCTTTTTTACTTCAAGCAATTTATCGATCTTATTTTTTGATTCTTGTAAAATGTAAAACTTATTAATTCCTGGTAATCTGGACAGCCACCCTCTTATTAATGTTACAATCTTTTTAACATTTACTTTTGCAGAATACAAGAGGCCTTTGATAGTCTTTGCCAGTCTGACACCTTCTTCTCGAAAACGCTTCTGCTCTAAAGGAGGCATCTGTTTATAAAGATCATAAATGCCTTCTTGTAAAATATCCTGAATTTCCTTTAGCTCAGGATCATGTCTTTCAGCTTTTGGCATTGGCGTCTGGGATACTGGCTTTGCTTTCGGTTCTTTTTCAGGAGCTTTTTTTTCTTCTTTTTTTGCTGCTGCTTCTTTCACTTTCTCTGGCATTTTTTCAATAGCAGCTTCTTTTTCAGGCGATGCTGGGGTTTCGAAATCAGCAGTTTCTGCAGAAATTTGTTCTTTTTTTGGTGTTTTTTTTACTGGAGTTAATGGAGACATATTGGTTATAAAATTTTAGTATTTTTTAGCTTTTTTTGCAAATTTTGCACCTAAATTATACCATATCCACCCAGCACTTGACAAATATAATAAAACTTTGTAAGGTATGAACGTATGAAAAATATCAAGACAATTTGCACAATTTATGTAATTTTAGCATTATTGCTAATTTCAGCACCTGTTTTTGCCCAATCAGGCGTATTTTCTGATATTACTGATGGTCTTGATACTTTCAATAATGAAGCTGGATTGCCTAAAACTGGCCTAAATAACCTTGTTGGTACCATTATTAAACAGGCCTTATCACTTTTAGGCATATTTACGCTTATTATTGTTATGTATGGGGGTTTCTTATGGATGATCTCTGGGGGCAATGAAGAACGTAAAAAGCAGGCTAGAGGAGTGTTTGTAAACGGCATTATTGGCTTAATTATCATCCTTTTAGCATATTCTATTGTTTCTTACGTCTTTAACATTTTTGAAGGTGCAACAATGGAATAATTGCTATTTTGCATAATTTTGAACTAAATTTACATAAAAACGGCTATTCAAAGCTGTTTTTTGTATAAATTTTTTAGTGAAATGTGTTATAACCCTATGAACCAAAGAAGAAATCATGAATATTGATAACCAGCTTATGAACCTTTTCGTTGTTCTGGCCTTTTTAGTCATTGTAGGCGCAGGATTATCCACCATTCTTAGTATTAGAAAGTACTACAACCGATTGCTCAAAAGCATTGACAAGGGTACTTTAAAAGCTGGAAAAAGAATGGTCACCTATCCTGTGCGTAAAGCCAGAAAAAGCCTTAAGAAAAAAAGAGGCTAAAGGAAAAATTTTAACAGCCACTCACATTTGAGTGGCTAAATGCTTTTAAAAATGTTATAATATTATTGATATAAAAAATAGAATTTATAACTATTTTCAATTTTCAAATCTCTAAAACCAATTTCAATTCTCTAACAACCATTTTCCAAACAAAAATGTCAGGAAAACAAAATGGCATATGGCAAATCATAAATATCCAACATTAAAAAACAAACACAATCTAACCTGGGTAAAAATAAAAAAACCTCGAAAAAAAGAAATTCAGTATTTACAAAAGAACTTTAAATTTTCAATGATGCATCTTAATGATTGTCTGCCCCCGCTTCAAAGCCCAAGACTGATTGAACACCAGGATTATCTGTTCATGATTTTAACTTTTCCAGTTTATCATGCTAAGAGCAGAAAAATTGTCCCTGTTGAGGTAGATTTTTTTATTGGAAAAAATTATTTGGTTACTTGTCAGGAACATGCGTTCTTTCCAATTGATGATTTATTTAATAAATTTCAAAAAAAGAAAAAATTAGATGACAAATTAGGATCTCATCCAGGTACTTTGCTTTATGAGATTCTGACAGTCGCCCTGGATAATGCATTTCCAATGATCAGTCATATCAATAATGATATTGAGGAATTAGAGGACAGAATTTTTAAAGTAACAAGAAGAAGAGATGTAATCAGAGATATTTTAATTGTAAGACGAAATATTGTCTCTTTTAGAAAATCAATCCAGGCTCACAAAAGCATAATCAGAAAAATGCTTGAAAAAGCAAAAGAGCTAAACATGTTTCCAACAAAAAGATTAGAGTCTTATTTTATAAACCTTGTTGATGACTTAAAAGAAGTCTGGGATACTTTAGAAAATTATAGTGATACAATCAAAGCGCTTTTTGAAACTAATGAGTCAATGTATTCACAAAGATTAAATTCAATAATTAAAACCTTGACCATATTTTCCGTTATTGTCTTCCCATTAACTTTATTGGCTGCTGTTTTTGGTATGAATACTGAAATGCCATTAGTTGAAACGCCTTATGCCTTTTGGAAAATTGTTGGTTTAATGGGCGCAGGCACATTACTAATGCTTGCAATATTTAAAAAGAAACACTGGATCTAGAAAAATCAAAATGCAAAAAGAAAAATGCAAAAAATTATTGCATTTCTACCCCACTTTCTTGTCCGCCGAAGCTTGCCCTATGTCGAGGGAGCAGCTCTGTTGCCCTGAGTAAACGAGCGCAGCTCTATAAAATATTTAAATATTTTTTAACACTCTTTTAATCTCTGCCAAACTCTCAACTCTGACCAATCTCTGCCTAACTTCACTCGCCAAGGCGATGCTGAGGGGAATCTTAGATTCCCCGACCAAACGCTGGCGCATTTTATATCTTCTGTAACACTTTTATAATATCGTTTAAATTCTCAACCCTAACTAACTTCTGTCTCGCATCACTCGCTCCAGGAAATCCTTTAAAATAAAAAAGTAAAAACTTTCGCATTTCGCGTATTCCCCTCTCGCCTTTCAACTCATCCATTAATTTAGCATGTTCAAGTGCTAATTTTTTTATTTTTTTCAAGTCCCATGTTTTATACTCTCCATTTTTCAAATATTGTTTAATTTGTTTTCCAAGATATGGTTTTTTCCAAAGTCCGCGCGCTAAACCAACTCCATCAACGCCAGTTTTTTCAAGCATTAGCTTTGCATGTTCTGGTTTTAAAATCCCGCCATTACCCAAAACAATTCCTTTGAACTTTTCCTTAACTTTTTTAATCATTTCAAAATCAATCTCGCCAGAAAATCCGCCTTCATAACTTCGGCCATGGATCATAATCGCTTTTATTGGCAGATCTTTTATTTTTTCAACCATATCCAATGCTGTGATAATCTTATCTGAGGTTTTGCTTTTTATTGAAGCTCTAATCTTAATTGAAACTGGCACGGTCGCTGCATCGCATACAGTTTTAATAATTTCATAACATTTATCCAAATTCCTCATTAATGTTACTCCACCGCCATGAGCCACCACTTTTCTGGCAGGACAGCCAAAATTTATATCAATGCCGTCATAGCCATATTTTTCAACCACCTGTACTGCTTTTGCAAACATTTCAGGTCGCTTACCAAACAACTGACAAACAACTGGCTTTTCCTTTTTATTAAACTCAAGCATTTTCAAGGTCTTTTTTGAATCATAAAAAAGCGCATCAGCAGAAATCATTTCAGTATATGCCATATCAGCACCATATTTTCTGCAAATAAAACGAAAGGCTGAGTCAGTATAACCGGCCATCGGAGCGACTGCAATAATTGGTTTATGCAGTTTAATCCAAAAATTATTTTGTTTTTTTACATTAGCCATTTAGAAATTAATTACAAATATGCTTTATTAAAACTCAAAAAAAATTACAAGTAATTACAAATTCCCAAAATATCATCTTTAAATGTTTGTAATAATTTGTAATTTTATCAAAAAAATTGATTCATAACTTCATTTGTAATTATACATGGATAAAATCAAGATCTTGAGTATTCAGCCAGCCATAGGCGCAATTGCAATTATCGGCTTTTTCAATTTTTCCCAAAAATTTTTCATTTATTCAGTACTAGTCTGTTCTATAATATTCCCTTTGATTTTTCCTTGTTCCTCTAATTTATATAATTGCTCCTTTATTTGCTCATCTTCATTTGTCATAATATACACATTTCCTTTAACAAAAATATTTTCAGGGATCTTTTTATTTTTAATCTCAGTACCACCAAGATGTAAATTTCCCCCAACTCTTAATCCTGCTGGCATTTCATTGATTATTGCACCATTTAACAGCAGATTAGATTCTACAACCAATATTTTTGGCATTTTATTAATAGTTACCCAATCCAAAGCAAACTCCCCCTGAACATAAAGATTATTAGGTAGTGTTTCATATGTGTAATTTCCTGCTAAATCTAAATCGGATTTTGTTTTTATAGCAGGAAGTTCATCAAATTCAATATTTTCATCCACCCAATTAGATGCTTCTTCCGGTTTTAAATCAAATACATCCCTTTCAGCCCATTCTATAACATCATCTTTATTCCATTCCTTGCCTATTCTTTCTTCTTTTTTTTCCTTTTTTTCTTTAATTTTCAATAATTCATTTTTATAATCAGTATACAAATTCAAAGCTCGCTGCAATTTCCCAGCCTTTTCCGCTGCTACAGCCTTATCCATAATCTCTCCAAGAAATTCCTTTTCTTCTGGAGTCAAAGGCACACGCTTAACCTCGCCCCGCCGCGGGCGGGCCATTTTTAATTGATTTTCTAATGAATGTGGTTTTTCCTTCATATTTCATTAATAAATGTCTCCTTTTATCATTCCTTTTTCTCTTAATTCTTGCGCTTTTTTAACTAGCTTATTTGAACAATTGGTAATCCAAATATCATGCTTAATGCGTAAATCATCAGGCAAATCACTAATCGATGAACTTATTAACCGTAAATCACGTTCAATTTCTGTATTATTTGGTAAATCTTCAATTTTTGCATTTTTCAACCACATTCTCCCATTAACAATCAATCCAGATCCAACCCATTCATTAATTTCAACATCAAATAACATGAAATCTCCGTTAACTGTAATATTGGCAGGGAATTTTTCAATTTTTTTATTCTTAAATAATTGGTGAGGCAAAGATTCCTTTGTTTCTAATTTTGGCAATTTGGACAAATCAAAAATATCTGCTGTCATTTTTTTTATATCTATATCTTTATCAGGTAAATTAACATTTTTTTCAACCCAATTCTCAAGTTTTTCTCTAGTCCATTCTATTTTTCTTCTTTCCTTTATCATCAACAACTCATTCTTGTAATCAGTATAAAAATGCAAAGCTTGCTGCAATTCTCCAGCTTTCTCAGCTGCAACTGCCTTATCCATAATTTCTCCTAAAAACTCCTTTTCTTCATCAGTCAAAGGCACACGCTTAACTTCATGGCGCCGCGGGCGGGCCATTTTGAGTTGGCTTTCTAATGATTTTGAATCTTCCAGCATATTTTATTTCTAATCCGTTAAAATAGCTCCTTTAATTTTTCCTTGTTCCTTTAATTTATGTAATTGGTTTTTAATTTGAATATCTGCATCTTTTATGATATATACATCTCCACCAACAAAAATATCATCAGGAATTTGATTATCATCAATTGTAATATTAGCTAAATCCAAAGCTCCAAAAACACACAATTTTGTAGGCAATACATCAATTTTGCTACCTCTTAAAGTAAGATGATTGCCAACTGTCAATACCTCAGGCATTTTTTTGATAGTCGTTTCAATTAAGGTTAAGGAACCTTCCACATCAAGATTATTGGGAAGTGTTTCCAAATTCCCTTTACCCAAAATTAAATCTGATTTTTTCTTTATCTTTGGCAATTCATCAAATTCAAAATTTTGATCTACCCAGTCTGGCGCATCTTCTGGTCTCTGCTTAACAATATTATCTTCTGCCCATTCTATAACATCATCTCTAGTCCATTCTTTGCCTAAAGATTTCTTTTCCTTTTTTTCCTCCTTTTTTTCTTTAATCTTTATCAACTCATTCTTGTAATCAGTATAAAAATGCAAAGCTTGCTGCAAATCTCCAGCTTTCTCAGCTGCGACTGCCTTATCCATAATCTCACCTAATAATTCCTTTTCCTCAGGAGTTAAAGGCACACGCTTAACCTCACTCCGCCGCGGGCGGGCCATTTTTAATTGGTTTTCGAATGACTGGTCTGGATTTTCCTGCATTTTTTATTTTTTAATCAGTAAAAATATGTCCTTTAATTTTACCTTGTTTCTTTAATTTTTGTAATAGGTTTTTAATTTGAACATCTGTATCTTTCATGATATATACATCTCCACCAACAAAAATATCGTCAGGAATTTGATTATCATCAATTGTAATATTAGACAAATCCAAAGCTCTACCAATATGCAATTTTATTGGCAATGCATCAATCTTTGCACTATTCATACCTAGAGCTTCATCAACAGTTAATACCTCAGGCATTTTCTGAATAATTACTCCAGGTAAATATAAACATCCTTGCACATGAAGATTATTCGGTATAGTGTCAAGACTACTGACTCTTAAATTTAATCCTGACTTTGTCTTAATCTTTGGTAATTCATCAAATTCAAAATTTTTATCTACCCAACCAGCGGCATCTTCATTTAAAATTGATTGTGATAAATTTCTTTTTGCCCATTCAATAACATTATCTCGGTTCCATTCTTTACCCTTTTTTTCTTTAATCTTCATCAATTCATTTTTATAATCTGTATACAAATCTAAAGCTTCCTGCAGTTTCCCAGCTTTTTCCGCAGCCACTGCCTTATCCATAATCTCTCCTAAAAATTCCTTTTCTTCCGGCGTCAGCGGCACGCGCTTAACCTCAGCACGTTGCGGGCGGGCCATTTTGAGTTGGGATTCGAGTGATTTTGGTTTTTCTTTTTCCATAATGTCATTAACCATTAATCATTAGAAATTAATTAGAAATTTTAAATCTACCGCTGCTTTGGATTATACAAGACGAGTAATGGATTCCTGCCTGCGCAGGAATGACGTCGGGGCAGCGGTCTTTGGCACTCCGGCTTCTACACCCATCACCCAGCTTCCAGCTTCCCATTATTTTCTAAATAGGTCATATCCATCAGCTGTATCCTCAATATCCCACCCCAATACTTCAATCTCTTTTCTAAACGAATCAGCTTTTTCATAATCTTTCTCACGTCTGGCTTGTAGCCTTTGTTCTGCCAGCTCCTTAATTTCATTTGGAATGGCTTCAGGATTTAATTTGTCCAATCCCAATCCTAAAACTGAATCAAAATGCAAAATACTTTCTCTTTTATTTGCTTCTTTTTCATCAGATTTTATTAAATCCCAAATAACTGCCAAAGCTTGCGGCATATTTAAATCATCATAAATTGCTTTATGAAATTTTTCTTCCCATTCTGGCAAAACCTCGCCTGGATTTTTTTCCCAGCTTAAAAATTCTTTTTTTAATTTTTTATATGCATTTTGTGCAGCCTGCAATGCGTCCCAGGTAAAATTAAGTTCTTTTCGATAATGGGTATTTAATAACAAATATCTGTAATCAATTGGATCAAAACCTTTTTTAGTTAAATCTTTAATGCCGATAATATTTCCCAATGACTTTGCCATTTTTTCATCGTTCATTAAAATATGCTCATTATGAAGCCAAAATCTGACAAAAGGCTTGCCGGTTGCTGTTTCGCTCTGGGCAATCTCATTGGAATGATGAACTGGCACATGGTCAATTCCGCCAGTGTGAATATCAATTGTCTTTCCCAAATATTTCATGGCCATTGCAGAACATTCAATATGCCATCCTGGAAATCCCTTGCCCCAGGATGAATCCCATTCCATATCTCGTTTTTTATCCTTTGGAGAAAATTTCCATAATGCAAAATCTGTTGGATTCTTTTTTTCACCCAATTCAATTCTCTTCCCAGCTTCAAGACCTCTAATATCAAGCTTGGCCAGTTTTCCATAATCTTCCAGTTGAGATGTATCAAAATAAATTCCATCTGAAGTTTTATAAGTCATCCCCTTTGCTTCAAGTTTTTCAATTAGTTTAATCATCTCTTTAATATGATCAGTGGCCACTGCCCATCTTTTTGGTTCAAGACAGTTAAGTTTTACAAAATCTTGTTTAAAAGCTTCTGTATAAAACTCAGCAATCTGCCAGGCTGTTTTTCTTTCCTTTTCAGCCTTGGCTGCCACTTTATCCTGGCCTTCATCCTGATCACTGGTCAAATGTCCCACATCAGTGATATTTATTACCTGCCAGACTCTAAATTTTTTATGCTTAAGCACTCTTTTTAAAATATCAGCAAAAACATATGCGCGAAAATTACCAATATGCGCATAATCATATACGGTCGGGCCGCAAGTATACATTGAGACAATTTTTTTCCAGCGCCTGATTGGTTTAAATTTTTCTTTTTTGCGAGTAAGTGTGTTATAAAGTTGTAAATCCATATGAGATCTGCGAGATGCGAAATGAGAAATGTGATTCGCTTTTCCCTTTTCGCCTTTCGCCTTTCATTATTAAACTTAACTTAATTCTATCAAAATTTAGCAAAAATATCCAAAAACACGTCTGCAATATTTTTCTTCTTTATTCAATTGATTTATCTTTTTTTAATTTTTTTTAAAACGTCATTTGGTTTACAGCATCGGGGGTTTGGGGGGCTGATTGCCCCCTGGCGAGCTATGCATAATGTAATCATTGCTTCGCATTTGAAGCCCCCCAGCGGTTTTTGGTTACTTTTTGGTGCCAAAAAGTAACTTGGCGCAAGCCCAGTACCGTACGGTTCTGGCCAAGCCAACATTGCAAAAGGTAAAGCAGGCTTTGGCCTGTATTGGAAAAAATAATATTTTATATTGTCAATAACTTAAATTATCAATTAAATAAAAAAAATCCGCCAAAGGCGGATGCAATATATTAATTTTTACATTTTTTATTCACTATCGTCTTTAACTAAAAGCATGGCTAAAATCGGCAATACCAACCAAACAAGCCGACCAATGTCACTGACAAAAATGCTCTGCGTCATTTGGCTAAAATTAGCCAAAAAATCAGTAGGCAAGAAAGTTAAAACTACGCTAATTAAAAGCCCAATTTGCAAAAAACTAAATACAATCACCTGCCACCATGCGCCTTTACTATCTCCAATCACTCTGCCAACTGCTGATCTGGACATTAGAAAAAAGAATAAAATTAGCAATACAACAAAAATCGTAGCCTGAAGAACAAAAGCATTGTTTATACTAATACTACCGCGCAAATATTTTGTCCAGGGAACTGTGTTGGCAATGGCCAAAGTTATATAAATTGACATTAAAACCACCACAATTCTGCTTCTGCCCATGGCAATACCGTATAATAAAGCGCCTACCACAAAAAATAATAAAATTATTAAATCCCAGCTTGGATTTGACCAATCCATTGCTGAAAACCAATCGATTATTCCTGACATAAATTTTAATTTTTATTTTAATACAGGATCCAGGATCCAGGATATCTTTATTATAACATAAAATAAAAATTTTAGAAAACTATAAATCCATTTTTTTCAATAATTCTTTTTGTTTTCTGCTTAAATTTTTTGGCACATCAACATCAATGGTAATCCAATGATCTCCCCGGCCATATCCTTTCAGTTTTGGAATTCCTTTTCCTTTTAATCTAAATTTGGTTCCTGGCTGCGTACCAGATGGAATTTTTAAATTTACTGGGCCATCTATTGTTTCCACATCTATTTTATCGCCTAAAACAGCCTGAGTAAATGAAATTTTTTCATTGGTTAAGATATCATAGCCTTGTCTTTCAAATATTGGGTCAGGTTTTATTATAAAACTAATATATAAATCTCCGCAATTGTGCCCTTTTAGTCCGGCTTCACCTTGATTGCTAATTTTAATTGATTCAGTATTATTTATACCAGCTGGTACTTTTACATTTATTTCTACTTCCTTTTTTTCAATTCCTGTACCAGCGCAATTGGTGCAGCTTTTTTCTGCTTTTTGTCCTTCACCCTGGCAATCAGAGCAGTTTGTTCTTGTTTGCATTGCTCCTAAAAATGTTTGCTGTACTTTTGTCACCTTACCGCTTCCCTGACAAGTTTTGCATGTTTCGATTTTTGTGCCAGGCTCAGCTCCATTTCCTTTGCATTTATCACAAACAACATTTTTATAAAGTTCTACTTTTTTTTCAGTTCCAAATGCAGCTTCTTTAAAATCAATTTCTAAATTCATTTCAATATCTGAACCGCGCGCCTTGCTTTTTCTTCTTGTACCAAAGCCAAACGCATCTCCAAAAATATCACCCAGATCATTTAAATCAAAATTTACTGAGGAAAAGCCACCGCTGCCAAAAGGATTTTGGCCTCCAAATCCTCCGGCTCCAGCCTGATCAAATGTGGTGCCAAACTGGTCATACTGCTGCCTTTTTCCCTCATCGCTAAGTACCTGATAAGCTTCATTTACCTCTTTAAATTTTTGTTCATCTCCATTTTCTTTATCAGGATGGTATTTATGCGCCAGTTTTCTAAAAGCGCGCTTAATCTCATCAGAAGAAGCGCCTTTTTCTATTTCTAAAATTTTATAATAGTCTTTTGACATAGTTTTATATACTTGCTGCGCTGAACATGAATAGCATCAGGGGTCTGGGGGCCGATTTTGCCATTGCGCGATAACTAAATATTGCACGTCGCTTTGCAATTTGAGGCCCCCAGCGCTTTTGGGTTACTTTTTGGCGTCAAAAAGTAACTCGCCGCAAGGCGAAACTGCAAAAAACGAAGCAGGCCGAAGCCTGTTATGTAAAAAAATTATATTTTCTTTTTAAAATTACGTAGTGCATCCAATTCCTTTTTAGCCTGCTCATCATTTAGAGCCAAATACGGATCTTCTTCTTTTGAGGTTATTTCTTGCTTTGGAATTAAATAATTAAATTGATTTGATTTGATAACTTCAACATTGCTTTGATGAGCCCAATATATTAAATCTTTGTCTAATGTCACCAAAACATACTGGCTGGGGTTGCCTTGCTTTACAATTTGCTTTATCTCTTCATCAGCATCACCCACAAATTTAACTTCTACCCGAATGGTTGAATAATCTTCAGGCTCATAACCATCAAAAATAATTAAAGCTTTCTTTTTATAAAAACTGCAAAAACGATTGATCTTTTCAATCAACTCGTCGCGGGTTTCAAGGCTGGTTTCATATAATAAGTTATATCCGTCAATTAAATACATAATTTCTAATATCTAATTGCTCTAAATAATAACTAATGTCTAATCACTAAATTAGAAGCATTAGACATTATTACATTAGAAATTAATTAGATATTAATAATTACTCATTAGAAATTCCAATACTACTGCTTATCAGTGAACCCTACCTCATTCTTCGGACCTTCAGCCACTTCAATTTCGCCAAAAGTATTCTCATACTTTATTAAATTCTCCTGCATAGCCATTACAATTCGCTTAAAATGTCCTGGCGCAGTAAAAATTCTGGCATTTAATGATCCATGCGGAGGCTGCAATACTAAAAAGTCCAGCACAAACTCTTCTTTATTGTGCCTGACCTGCATGGCATTGGTATAAACGCCTTTCATAATCTCATCAGTTGCTTTAATCTGGATTTGTTTTTGTTGTTGTCCTTGCGGATTAGGATTTTGTCCATTCATATAATATCAATGCGAATATACTAATAATACTAATGATACGAATTTAACTCTACTTTATTAGTATAATTCGTATGCATTCGTATATTAGCATCGCGTTATTTTTTCTCCTCAAAATCACCCTCCTGGGTTTTATTGTCTTTATTCCCGTCATCCGTAGCCTTAGCAGAGGAAGATTCATCTTTAGACTGCTCTGGTGAAGCTTCTGCTCCAGCTTTATCTTGTTCTCCAGGCTGCTGCCCTGGCTGCTGGCCAGGTTGTTGAGCTTGCTGCTGGTACATTGCTTGTCCAATCTTTTGCGCAACTTCACCTAATTCATCAGTTGCCTTTTTAATTGCTTCAACATCATCACCATCTTTGACTTTTTTCAAAGCTTCAAGTTTTTCCTCAATTATCTTTTTATCCTCATCTTTCATTTTATCAGCCTGTTCCTTTAATAACTTTTCTGTGGTGTATACCAAACTCTCAGCAATATTTTTTGCTTCAATCCCTTCTTTTTTCTTTTTATCTTCATCAGCATGTGCATCTGCATCCTGTTTCATTTTTTCAATTTCTTCTTTTGAAAGTCCTGAAGAAGCAGTGATTGTAATATTTTGAGCTTTGCCAGTTGCTTTATCTGTAGCTGAAACATTTAAAATACCATTGGCATCAATGTCAAACTTAACTTCAATCTGAGGCACACCTCTTGGAGCTGGCGGAATGCCATCTAAAATGAATCTGCCCAAAGTTTTACTATCAGCTGCCATTTCTCTTTCTCCTTGCAATACATGAATTTCAACTGATGGCTGACTGTCAGCAGCTGTTGAAAAAATTTGCTGCTTTGAGGCTGGAATGGTTGTATTTCGATCAATTAATTTTGTCATCACTCCACCTAAGGTTTCTAAACCAAGTGATAATGGGGTGACATCAAGCAAAAGCACGTCTTTTACATCGCCCTGTAATACACCTGCTTGGACAGCAGCGCCAATTGCTACTACTTCATCTGGATTAACTTCTAAATTTGGCTTTTTGCCAAAAAATTCTTCCACTTTTTTCTGAACCAATGGCATTCTGGTCATGCCGCCAACTAAAATTATATCATTAATATCAGAAGTATGTAATTTTGCATCTTCCAATGCCTTTTTGCATGGTTCCATTGTTTTTTCAACTAAATCTCCCACTAATTCTTCTAACTTTGCCCTGGTTAATTTTAAATCTAAATGAACTGGATTGCCAGCAGAATCCTGGGTAATGTAAGGCTGATTAATCAAAGCTTCCTGAGCTGAGCTTAATTCATGTTTTGCTTTTTCTGCTGATTCTTTAATTCGCTGTAAGGTCATCTGGTCTTTTGATAAATCAATTGTGCTTTGTTTTTTAAATTCATCAATAATCCAATTAATTATTACCTGGTCAAAATCATCTCCGCCCAAATGAGTATCGCCGTTTGTTGATAATACCTCAATCGTATCATCACCAATATCTAAAATTGAAATATCAAATGTACCGCCGCCCAAATCATAAACTGCAATTTTTTGGCTGCCTTTTTTATCAAAACCATAAGCCAATGCCGCAGCAGTAGGTTCATTTATAATTCTTTTTACTTTTATACCTGCAATCTCGCCGGCATCTTTTGTTGCCTGTCTTTGTGAATCATCAAAATATGCAGGCACTGTAATAATTACTTCTTCAATTTTATCACCGGTTTTTGCCTCAGCATCTGCTTTTATTTTTTGCAAAACCATTGCTGAAACTTCCTGTGGAGAATATTCCTTTCCATCCATTACTACTTTGATACCGCTGCCAGATTGTTTAATTTCATAAGGCATTACTTTTTTGTCTTTTTCAATTTCTGCATCATCAGCTCGGCGGCCAATTAATCTTTTAACAGAAAAAACTGTATTTTGCGGATTAGTTACAGCCTGATGTTTTGCTGTCTGGCCAACTAAGCGTTCACCAGTTTTTGAAACAGCAACAATTGAAGGAGTGGTTCTGTTCCCTTCTTGATTTTCTAAAACTTTTGGTTTTCCTCCTTCAACAACTGCAGCGCAGCTATTGGTTGTCCCTAAATCGATTCCTAAAATTTTTGGCATATAATGTATCGATGCGAATATGCTAATTATACTAATGATACTAATTAGTTATATTCGTATAATTAGTATCCATTCGTATATTAGTATCGCTACTTTTAATATTTATTCACCCGAAGCGAAGAAATTCTTCGCCTCGAAAAACAAACATTACTTAGAAGTTTTTTTCGCTTGAACTTTAATTTTCTTTGCCGCTGACTTTTTCACCTTTGGAATAATAACTTTCAATAGCCCATCCTCAAACTCAGCCTGAGCTTTATCACCCTGTACATGAGCTGGCAATAAAACAGATCGGTAAAAGCTGCCTTTATGAATTTCGTGTCGGAAATAATTAGTTTCTTCAACTTCTGACTTTTTTTCCATTTTGCCCTGAATGGTTAAAACATCAGCCTCTACTGAAATATCAACTTTATCAAGATCAATTCCTGGTAATTGCGCTTCAACAATTACATTATTGCCCTTTTCATACATATCAATGGCAGGGGCAAAACCAGCCATCGAACCTTTCTTAAAATCTTCAAAAACCTTATCCAGGTCTCCGAACGGCTCCATGAATGGATTCCACTTTATTAATGGCATACATTTTTCCTCCCGGTTAACCTAGGTTAACACTTATTAATTTTTATGGTCATTAGTCATTAGAATCAGCTGCCAGTTTTGTCTTTAATCATTAGGCGTTAGTAACCCAATAACCATACTGGCCGCCATTCCCAAAAACCAATGACTATTATTTAGAAACTATTACCTTGGCAAAAACAATCACCTCTTCATTCAGCATATATCCTGGCATCACTTCCTTAATAATTATTCCACTCTTTTCTTTAGATTTTTCCTGACCGACAGCTTCATGCGAGTTAGGATCAAACTTTTGTCCAATTGTCTTTATCTGCTCTATGCCCCACTGATTTAATATATCTTCAAACTGTTTTTGAATAAATTCAAATCCCTGTATCCAAGAATTATCCTTGCTATCTTTAGGTAAACTCTTAAAAGCCTGGTTAAAACTGTTTAAAACTGGCAATAAACTATTTATTAAATCTTTTTTTACATTGCTTGCGATTTCCTGCTGTTTTTTTTGAGATTGTTTTTGTAAATTCTCATAATCTGCTCTGGCCCGCTGCCAGCCAGCAAAATTTTCTGCTGCCTTTTTTTCAAGTTCAGCAAATTTGTGTTTTAAATCCTCTTTTTTATCTTTCTTTTTATCAGACATAAATTATAAATTGTTTAGTTGGTTTAATAATGATAAGTTTTTATCATAATCCATTCTTAACGGTCCTAAAATACCAATCAAGTAATTATTCTTTTTAACCACAACAAAACTGCAATTTTCTCCGAAATATCCTTTTTTCCCAATATGTATTTCTGGAGTTTTATATGAATTCTTATAAATAAGTTTTAATACATCATCAAATTTATCAATCAGTTCTGAAACAGTTACAATCTCAGCCTGCCTTTCAAATTCTGGCTGAGAAAATAAATTTGAAAGCCCAGTATAATATGTATCATTTTTATCAAAAGCTATCAAAACTGCCAATCCTGAAATTCTGGCAATTTCCTTTGCCACCTCTTTTATCTTTATCCTCCCTTTTGATTTATACTCTTTTATCTGAAAATGTTTATTTTTATCTAAAAAATTGTCTACGAAAAATTGGTAAGCTTTTTCAGTCGGTATTCTGCCAGCAGAAGTATGAGGCTGAAAAATATATCCTGCCCCTTCCAGTTCAACCATCTCGTTTCGAATGGTGGCAGAACTGATATTATTCTTAAATTTACCAGCCAAAAGATTAGAAGCTATGGGCTGAGCTGTCTTAATATAATTTTGAATAATATATTTTAGCAATTGTTGTTGTCTTGAAGTCATATTTAGCAGTCTAATAGCATGAGTGCTAATTATAAATTCAGTATATCACTTTAAAAAACCTTGTCAAGAGAAACGAATGGCCACTAACGATGCAAGTAATTTCTATCCTGCAGACAGCGCCTGTGATGGCTTTACTTTCAGCACATCTTTCATTTATAGCAACGGGGGTCTGGGGGGCTGATTGCCCCCTGCGCGATATTTGAACTCAATCACTGCTTCGCATTTGAAGCCCCCCAGCGGTTTTTGGTTACTTTTTGGCGGCAAAAAGTAACTTGGCGCAAGCCAACATTGCAAAGGGCAAAGCAGGCTTTCGCCTGTATTGGCAAAAATGATATTTAAATTCATTGAATTTTTTTTAATAAAAAAAACCTTAAATCCCTTGAGGATTAAGGCTTAAATCCATTGCCATTTTGACCGATAATCAGCATCATAAAATCAATTATTTCACTCCAGACATTTTTTATTCCCTTAACTTCAATCCATCTGCCATAGGTTTCATCATAATAGTAATAATTCTGTTTGCGCCTTGAACGATTAAATTCAATTATCGTATCTATTGCAGCTTGCTCAAAGGACATGCTACTACTTTGCATTTTTACCAAAACTATTTCCTGGGCCATTTCCTGAGCTACTCGGCGGACACATTTTGGTCTTCGCCTGCTCTTGGCCATTTTAAGTTCAGCTAAAAATCTTTGTCTTTCTCGATCTATCTCTTTTTTTCTTTGATTTCCACTATATGGGATTTTCTGACGGCCAGACTCAAGCTGCCCTTCGCTTTCCTGCCTTTCCAAACGAATTATCGGGCATGAACTGAAAAGCTCGCAACGATCATATTGCTTAGCGAGCTGCTTTGGCCTGCGCTGGCTTAGCCTTGCATACGCCTCCATACTAGATTCGCATGGACTCCGCTTGATTGCCCACTCATCACGTATGCTAATCACCTATACCCCCTCCTTTTAGCTGTACCCCTCTCAATTTCACTTTATAATGCAACACAAGATCTGTCAATTTAATAAATAATACGCTCAGCTATATGCTGGGCGTTATTTTACATTTTTTGCGTTATGCTGCGTTATATTGTGTTATGTATTTATCCCATCTCACCTCCATCATTCAACAAAGAATTATAAATATCCATTAATTTTAAATAATAATTTTCCTCACCATAAATATTTTCAACTTTTTCCCTGGCTGCCTGACCCATTTCCAATAATTTATCCTCGTTATTATATAAAGATTGAATTGCATTTTTTACATCATCAACATTTCCCACTCCTACCTGAACGCCCGTTTTTCCATTATCAATCAGTTCTTCCATTGCTCCGCCTTCAGTGGCAATCATTACTTTGCCCAAAGCCATAGCTTCTAATACAGTCAACCCAAATGTTTCGTAAAACTTTGATAGATTTAAAATTAATCTGGCGCCCTGAAGCTCTTTAATTAAATTTGTCCAGCCAAGATGCGGAATAAATTCTACATTTCTTAAATCCTTAGCCAGCTTTTTAATTTTCTCTTCGTCTGACCCAGAACCAATTATTTTAATTTTTATATCAGGCAATTGTTTCATTACTTTTATTAAAACATCAAAGCCTTTTACCATTTCCAGCCTGCCATATGAAATAATATAATCATCCAATTCTTGTGATATTGGAAATCTTTTTGTATCAATAAAATGTGCCAACACTTTAATTCTTTTTCCAATATCTGGCCGCCATGAATTTATTTTTTCCTTTGTAAATTTACTTGGAGATATAAAAATATCAATATTTTTTTCATAAATTTTCATTAATCGATGTATGGCTGATTCAATGGCAATTATTACTCCTGCTAATCGTGAATTTTTAAAGCATTTCTGCAATACTGGCTGATAATATTTATAAACCTTGCATCTCTCGCAAACTGCAGTCCTGGAAAACAGCAAATAATTTGGACAAATAATTTTATAGTCATGCAAGGTCATTACTGCAGGAATACCCATTTTTTTTGCTACATTTAGGATTGAAGGTGATATCTGATGATAAATATTATGATAATGAACAATATCAGGTTTAAAATCATTTAACATTTTCTTAAACTTTTGCTTTGCTTCAAATGAATAAATCATTCTGCCAATTGTTTTTATCCCTTTTGGGCTATAAGCTGGTTGGCTAAGATCTACATGGCTGACAAAAAATTTATCATGATCGCTGTATTGGTTTTGCCGGTGATGCATTGAAAAAAAAGCCACTTGGTGTCCATTTTTTTGCAACAACCTTGCTTGCTCAAGCATAGCGATCTCTGCCCCGCCTTTTGGATAAAAAAATTTATTGACCAATAATATTTTCATATTTAAGGAATTTTCTTTTTATTATCTCGGTTAATAATTTTGCTTGTGCGAAGAAGACCGAGCATTATCCAGAAAAATATGCCCTGCAAATTTGTCTCCAAATATGGCTGGAATAAACTAACAAACAGAATAACTCCTAGACAAACAACTATTCCAATATAATAAGGCTCCAGCTCTTTGTCTTTATAAATATGCTGCCAGCTCTTTTTTAATATTAATAAAATCAGCATTATAAATATTCCAAGTCCCAAAATGCCCATTTGAATTAGTATTGCCAGTAAAGAATTATGAATATTTCTAATTTCTTCAAAAATTTTCCAGTCTGCAAACTCCAATGGTATTTTTTTACCAAAGCCCAAACCAAGAATCGGGCTCGACGCCCAACTTTTCAAAGCTTCTGACCAAAATACAACTCTCCAGTTAATACTTGTGTCTCCAGCAGATGTTGATAAGGAAGATGCTCTTTCCTGAAAATATCTGGAAGAAGTGTACAAGCCGCCCCATATATCATCATATGGGAATAAATTAATTAATAATACTAGAATTATTACAACAGTTAAAATTATTAAGCCATTTTTTAATATATAATTTTGTAAAAATCTCTTATTTTTTTTCTTTATTAAAACAAACAAACCAACAGCACTGGCAGCCACGGCCAGCCATAAATGCCTCATCAAAGAGCCCAATATTCCAAGTATCCAAATCCACAGGGCTATTCCAATATATCCTTTGTATTTAAATCGATTATAACTTAACAAAACAACGGCTAATATGGTTGATAAAACCAGATAATATGCATGGGTGCTGGCCAAAATCCTAACACCGCCAGTTGAAAGCGGTGTAAACTCAGTCCATAAGCCATTGCCTCGTACTAATCCAATGATAACAAAAGCGATAATAAAAACTCCTCCCCATAAAAAAAGATGGCTGATCTTTTTTAAATCCTCTTTTTTCTGAATTGAGTAAACAGTTAAAAAATACAATATGGGGTAAAAAGCATAATTTTTAAATGTGCTAAATGCCACGCCGAAATCCGCATTAATGTCCCGGGAACCAAAAAATAAATACAATAAATTTAAAAAAATAAAAACTATTAATAAAATTTCCGGCCAGCCAAAAAATATTTTAGGCTTTTTTGTTTTTTCTCTAAAAAATATTAATAGCCATGAAATTATAAATAAACCAATGATAATGTCTAATGGGTATATTTTATAAATTTCCTGATCAATTATTAAAGGCTGCAAAGTAAAAAATCTTTCAAAAAGCATTGTTAATATAATAATAACACCCAAACTGCGTAAAGTTGAAGGCATTAACAAAAAAGCAGCAATTAATAAAAATAAAATAAAAAGAGGTAGTGAAAAACCAAAAAATATTCCAACAATAATTAAAGCGGATAAATAAACATACGCTAAGATATTAAGCAAACCCTCTTTAGAAATCGCAAATTTGCTAAAATCAATTGTGAAATTTCCATTTGCCATAATTACTTATATATTAGCAAAAATTATTTATTTTGAGAATATTCCATACACAAAAAACGTTATTACAAATAATTAACTAAAAAAAAAATTCCGTTGTATCTGTTGTGATCTGTGGATCATTTTTAAAAAATAAAAAAGGGCAGATTATTGAATCTACCCTTGTGCTCTACACCTTACGGACCGTTGCCGTTTGGCGTAATATTACCAGCTGCATCAACACAGATGGAAAAAGAGCATACCGCATTATTAAAGTTATCAATGCCGCACCAGATCATGTTCTGACCGCCGTCAGCGTTATAGTCATACTGCAACCAGTTTGACGTACCGCAGACAACAGCGCTGAACCGGTAACATCCCGGGTCAGGCCTGGATACTCCGTCTGAGCAAAAAAGCTCTCCGTAGAAATATCCATCAACATCTGGTGGACCTGTGAATTCATAACCAGCACCTGGAGTCCAGCTAAAAAACGGGTTACCGCAAGTAGGAGACGCTTCGTGTTCTCCCAGAATCTCAAGGCAACCAGCCATAGGATTAACTCCAGAGTACATCAGGCTGCCGTTAAGCACGATTTCCCAGGGGTTTGCACCCAGCTGGACAACCGGATCTGCAGCTGGTCCGCTGCAGACACCTGCTTCATCGACAGAACCATCACAGTCATCATCCACACCATTACAGCTTTCGGCAGTGGCCGGATTCTGCTGAACGCAGACATCCCACACATTACCGACACAGGTCTGGGTTCCAAACTGGCAAATTCCAGGTAAGCCAGTGGAACATGGCTGAGTGGTTCCGTTCACACAAGGCAGACAGACACCGCCTTCATCCACATTGCCGTCGCAATTGTCGTCAAGACCATTGCATGTTTCAGCTTGTGGGAAAACGATCTGGACACATGGTCCCCAGGCACCGCCCATGCAGGTTTCAAGCCCCTGCGAGCAAATGCCGTCAAGTCCAGTGTCGCAAGCTTGCTGCTGCCCGTCAGCGCATATTCCGCCACAAACGCCGCCTTCATCGACAGCGCCGTCGCAGTCATTATCAAGTCCATCGCAGCTTTCGAACCAGGCAGGAGTATCCTGTACACACTGGCCCCAAACTCCGCCTGAGCAGGTCTGAGTACCAGCAGCACATTCACCCAAGAGGCCAGTATTGCATGGCTGCGTTGTGCCATTAACACAACCAGCGCAAACACCACCCTCATCTACCTGACCGTCGCAATTGTCGTCTAAACCATTACAGCTTTCTGGCTGTGCAATATAGGTTTGCTGGCAAGCGCCCCATACACCGCCGCTGCAGGTCTCGAGCCCAAAAGCGCATAAGCCCTGTAGACCAGGAACAATACAAGCTTGCGTTTGTCCGTTTACACAGACGCTACAAACGCCGCCTTCATCGACTGCTCCATCGCAATCGTTATCAAGCCCATCGCAGGTTTCCACCCACGCTGGAGTATTTTGTACACACGGCCCCCAAACTCCTCCGCCGCAGGTTTGAGTTCCTGCTGCGCATTCGCCAGGGAACGGGGTGACACAAGCTTGTGTATCACCATCATTACAGGACAGGCACACGCCACCTTCGTCGATCTGGCCGTCACAGTTATCGTCGAGCCCATTGCACGACTCAGCCTGCGCCAGCTGATCTTGAATACATGGCCCCCAGACATTGCCATTGCAAGTCTGAGTCCCAGCCGCACATATACCGAGCAAGCCGGTATTACATGGCTGGGTGTCCCCATCCTGGCACGTCAAAAAGGGGGGCAACCCTCCTGAACTCCGTCAACGATACCGTTGCAGTTGTTGTCCAGCAGATCTCCGCAGATCTCTGCCTGGTCGCCAACTCCAATGAGGACTTCGCAAAGCCCCCAGGCATCGCCAGACGGCAAGCAGGTGGATTCACCATTAGCGCAAACACCTGGCAGCCCAGTGTTACATGAAATAACACTATTAGGCACACAGGTGCATCCCTCGTCAATAAGACCATTGCAGTTTTGGTCAATACCATCACCACAGACTTCAGCCACATCGCCAGGACCGATTAAGATCTGGCATTGGCCATAGAAGTCACCTGGCTCAATGCAATCAGCTCGGCCGACCGCACAGATACCAGCCAGGCCAGTATCACAGACGAGATAATCATTGGGGTCAGTTGGATCGCATACACAACCTTCGTTAACTGCGCCATCGCAGTCATTATCCAGGCTGTCTAAGCAACTTTCACCGTTATCCCCAGGTGAAATAACCACTTCACACGGACCCCAGGCTGTGCCAGTAGCATCACAAGTACGCTGTCCGACACTACAAACGCCCCAAAGTCCGGTGTTGCAGCTGATTACTGTACCAGCAACGCAAGTGCAACCGTCATCAACGATTCCATTGCAGTTCTGGTCAATGCCATCAGCGCAAATTTCCGCAACGTCTCCAGGACCAGTCAGAACCTGGCAAGGTCCGTATCCTGATCCGTCGTCCAGGCAGACAGTCAAACCAACTCCGCAAATACCAGCCAAGCCAGTATCGCAAGGAATATTGGTTCCAGCCGCGCAAGCGCAACCGTTATCTACCAGGCCGTCACAGTCATTATCTGCGCCATCTCCACATGTTTCTGCCACTGGAGTATTCTGTGCTTCGCATGGGCCATAGCCATCGCCAGAATCCAAGCAGGTCATCAGACCATCAGCACAGTCTCCAGGCATACCAGTATTACACCAGCTGGTTGAAGTAGGCACGCAGGTACATCCATCATCGATAAGACCATTGCAGTCTTGGTCGATATGGTCGCCGCAAACCTCAGGCACAGAGCCAACCGGCGTTACAATTTCACACGATGTCCAACCATCTCCAGAAGAGAAACAGGTCATCACACCGTTCGAACAGATTCCAGGCAGACCGGTATTACAATCAAGCGTGGTGTTGGGTACGCAATCGCACCCATTATCCACTACTCCATTGCAATCCTGGTCAATACCGTCATTACAGACTTCAGCGATGTCTCCAGGACCGATTAGAACCTGGCAAGGTCCGAATCCTGATCCGTCGTCCAGGCAGACTGTCAAGCCAACTCCGCAAACACCAAAGAGCTCAGTGCCACAACTGACACTCACTCCAGGCACGCAGGCGCAGTCTTCATCTGCCTGACCATCGCAGTCATTGTCTAGGCCATCGAAGCAGAACTCGTCAACTGGCGTCACAGTGGCTTCACACGGTCCATAACCGTTACCTGAGGACAGGCAGGTCATTTGACCGTTTGAGCACTCACCAAACTGACCAGTGTTGCACCAGGCCGTAGAAGCAGGAGTACAAGTACATCCGTCATCTACTAACCCGTTGCAGTCTTCGTCCAGGCCATTATCGCAAACTTCTGCGACATCACCAGGTCCAAACATTACTTCGCATGGACCAAATCCTGATCCGTCGTCAAGGCAGGTGGTAAGTCCCACTCCGCAAAGACCGAATAAATCAGTATCGCAGGCCATCGTAATCCCAGCCACACAAGTGCAGCCGTTATCGACAACCCCGTCGCAGTCGTCGTCAAGGCCGTTAAAGCACGTTTCAGCCAAGGGCGTATACGTCGTCTCGCACGGTCCATAACCATTCCCTGAGGACAGGCAGGTCATCTGACCGTTTGAGCATTCGCCAGGCTGTCCGGTGTTGCACCAGGCTGTAGAATTCGGAACACAAGTGCATCCGTCATCCACCAACCCGTTGCAGTCTTCGTCC